>ERZ827478.1085-NODE-1085-length-21634-cov-5.341999_pt1 | contig 21634 bp, 17 predicted proteins | sample MGYA00519705_ERZ827478 | MGnify/ENA primary metagenome ERZ827478 (study PRJEB31778, sample SAMEA3449318) | human gut metagenome | biome: human gut; feature: human-associated habitat; material: faeces | place: United Kingdom | collected 2010/2012 ... | reverse complement strand
CTTTGGTATCGGTTTATCACAAAGAAGGTTTGGATGAAATCATTACCAAACTGCACGAAGAAGGAGTAGAGTTCCTGTCAACAGGCGGAACTCGTCAGTTTATTGAATCGCTGGGCTATCCCTGTAAGGCTGTCGAAGATTTGACTTCGTATCCTTCTATTTTGGGTGGTAGAGTGAAGACGCTGCATCCGAAAATATTCGGAGGAATTCTTTGCCGCCGTGGACTGGAACAAGACATCCAGCAGATTGAGAAATATGAAATCCCTGAAATCGACCTGGTTATTGTAGACCTCTATCCGTTTGAAGCGACTGTTGCTTCGGGTGCTGATGAGGCTGCTATTATCGAAAAAATTGATATAGGCGGAATCTCTTTGATTCGTGCCGCTGCCAAAAACTTCAATGACGTAATTATTGTTGCTTCACAAGCTCAATATAAACCTTTGCTCGATATGTTGATGGAGCACGGGGCCACTTCTTCTCTTGAAGAACGTCGTTGGATGGCTAAAGAGGCATTTGCCGTATCTTCACACTATGATTCGGCTATCTTCAACTATTTTGATGCTGAAGAGGGTTCTGCTTTCCGTTGCTCTGCCAATAGCCAGAAGACGTTGCGTTATGGCGAAAATCCACATCAGAAGGGATATTTCTATGGAAACCTGGATGAGATGTTCGATCAGATTCATGGAAAAGAGATCTCTTATAACAACCTGCTTGACATCAATGCCGCTGTCGATTTGATCGATGAGTTTGACGATGTCACATTTGCTATTCTGAAGCATAATAATGCTTGTGGGCTGGCTTCTCGTCCTACTGTACTCGAAGCATGGAAAGACGCGTTGGCCGGTGATCCGGTATCTGCCTTTGGGGGGGTGCTGATCACGAATGCGGTTATTGATAAAGAGACAGCGGAAGAGATCAATAAAATCTTCTTTGAAGTTGTGATTGCTCCTGATTACGATGTAGATGCACTCGAAATTCTGGGACAGAAAAAGAATCGTATCATTTTGGTTCGTAAAGAGGCTAAATTGCCGAGAAAGCAATTCCGTTCTTTATTGAATGGTGTATTGGTTCAGGACAGAGACTTGAATATTGAAACAACTGCAGACCTGAAAACGGTAACTGATAAAGCTCCGACACTGGAAGAGGTAGAAGATATGCTGTTTGCTAATAAAATAGTAAAAAACAGTAAGTCGAATGCCATTGTTTTGGCCAAAGGAAAACAATTGCTGGCAAGCGGTGTTCACGTGTGGATGCACTGAAACAAGCTATCGAAAAAGCTAAGTCGTTTGGTTTCGATTTGCAGGGTGCGGTGATGGCATCGGATGCTTTCTTCCCTTTCCCCGATTGTGTGGAAATTGCGGATAAGGAAGGTGTGACAGCTGTGATCCAGCCGGGCGGTTCGGTGAAAGACCAGTTGACATTTGACTATTGCAACGAACATGGCATGGCAATGGTTACAACGGGTATCCGCCACTTTAAGCACTAATTAAAAACTTGTTGTATGCCGGACAACCCGTTATGGGCACACTGGTATATTGACGCATTAGAAATTTATTCATTATGGGATTATTCTCTTTTACACAAGAAATAGCAATGGACCTCGGTACGGCCAATACTATCATTATTACCGGTGGTAAGATTGTAGTAGATGAGCCTTCGGTGGTGGCCCTTGACCGTCGGACAGACAAGATGATTGCTGTAGGTGAAAAGGCCAAGCTGATGCACGAAAAGACGCACGAGAATATTCGTACCATCCGTCCGTTGCGCGACGGTGTGATTGCCGACTTCTATGCCTGCGAGCAGATGATACGCGGACTTATCAAGATGGTGAACAACCGTAACCGTCTCTTCTCTCCGTCACTCCGCATGGTAATCGGGGTTCCTTCGGGCAGTACCGAAGTGGAGCTGCGTGCCGTGCGCGACTCTGCCGAGCATGCCGGCGGGCGCGACGTTTATTTGATTTTCGAGCCGATGGCTGCTGCCATCGGTATCGGTATCGATGTAGAGGCTCCCGAAGGCAACATGATTGTTGACATAGGTGGTGGTTCTACGGAAATTGCCGTTATCTCTTTGGGAGGTATCGTAAGTAACAACTCCATCCGCATTGCCGGTGACGACTTGACTGCCGATATTCAGGAATACATGAGCCGCCAGCACAACGTGAAGGTCAGCGAGCGTATGGCTGAGCGTATTAAGATTAATGTGGGTGCTGCCTTGACGGAACTCGGTGAGGATGCTCCTGAAGACTATATCGTTCATGGTCCGAACCGCATCACGGCATTGCCCATGGAAGTGCCGGTATGCTATCAGGAAGTGGCGCATTGCTTGGAGAAGTCTATCTCTAAGATTGAGACAGCCATCTTGAGCGCATTGGAAAATACGCCTCCCGAATTGTATGCCGACATCGTTCACAACGGTATCTATCTTGCCGGTGGCGGTGCATTGCTTCGTGGACTGGATAAGCGTCTGACTGATAAAATAAACATACCGTTCCACATTGCGGAAGACCCCTTGCATGCCGTTGCCAAAGGTACGGGCGTGGCATTGAAGAACGTTGACCGCTTCTCATTCTTGATGCGGTAATGCGAAATTTATTAAACTTTCTCATTAAATATAATTACTGGTTCCTCTTTCTTCTGTTAGAGGTTGCCAGTTTTATTTTATTATTTCGCTTTAATCATTACCAGCAGAGTGTGTATTTCACCTCTGCCAATGGCGTGGCGGGGAAGGTTTATGAAATATCGGGTGGCATCACTTCCTATTTCCACTTGAAGACGGCCAACGAAGACCTGCTCGACCGCAACATGTGGCTGGAGCAGCGGCTTTCGTTTCTGGAAAATGTCTTGAAGGAGAAAGGATTGGACTCCGCCAGGTTGTACAGCATGGAACGGCTTGCTCCTACGGAGTATCAGATATTCAAGGCGAATGTCATAAAGAACAGCTTGAACAAGGCTGACAATTATATCACTTTAGACCGTGGAACAACAGAAGGTATCCGTCCTGAGATGGGAGTTGTAGATGCCAATGGCGTGGTGGGTATTGTGTATAAGACCTCTCCCCATTACTCGTTGGTTATTCCGTTGCTGAACAGCAAGTCGAGCATCAGCTGTAAGATTGTGGGCAGTGATTATTTCGGTTATTTGAAGTGGGAGGGAGGTAATTCCCGTTTTGCCTATCTGAAGGATTTGCCCCGGCATGCCGAATTCAATCTGGGAGATACAGTAGTGACCAGCGGCTATTCCACCGTGTTTCCAGAAGGTGTTATGGTGGGGACGGTGGATGACATGTCTGACTCGCACGACGGGCTTTCGTATCTGTTGAAGATAAAGCTGGCTACGGACTTTGGAAAGGTGAGCAATGTGCGCGTCATTTCCCGCAACGGGCAGGATGAACAAAAGGCATTGGAGTCGAGGGCGGACGAGAAGTGACTAAGAAATTAGGGATTAGGGGTTAAGGATTAGGGATTAATCATCTTTATATCTTATAACTTATACACTCAATAACTTGTAACTTATAACTCATTAGCGTTGTTAATTAATTATCTGCATAAAATAGGATGGTTCATAGGTTTGGTACTGTTGCAGGTGCTGATATTGAACAATGTGCATATTGCAGGATATGCCACTCCATTTCTGTATATCTACTTGATACTGAAGTTTGAGTCGGACACTCCCCGCAATGCGTTGATGTTGTGGGCATTCTTTTTAGGGCTGGCTGTCGACGTCTTTTCCGACACACCGGGGATGAACGCTGCCGCTACGGTGTTGCTGGCTTTCTTGCGCCCCACTTTCCTGCGGCTGTTCGTGCCTCGTGACACGCTGGATACACTGGTTCCGGCCATCCGTACAATGGGGATTCTTCCTTTCCTGAAATATCTGGTTGTGAGTGTGCTGATACATCACGGCTTGTTGCTTACCCTCGAATTCTTCTCTTTTGCCCATATTGGTACGCTGTTGTTGAGAATTGCGGCAAGTACCCTGCTTACTGTGACCTGCATTATGGCTGTTGAGGGAATAAGAAAGAAAGGATAAAGGGATTAAGGATTAGGAATTGATGAAAGACTATACACTGGAAAAGCGGAAATATGTAATTGGAGCGGCGGCTATTGTCATCGTTCTTATTTACGTGTTCCGGCTGTTCGACCTGCAAATCATGACTGATGACTACAAGAAGAACGCGGACAGTAACGCTTTTCTGAACAAGATACAATATCCATCACGGGGGGCTATCTACGACCGTAACGGTAAGTTGCTCGTGTTTAACCAGCCTGCCTATGATATTACGTTTGTGCCTCGGGAGGTGACGCAGCTGGATACACTCGACCTTTGCAGTGCCTTGAACATTACCCGTGAGCAGTTTGACAAACGGATGAAGGACGTCAAGAACCGCTGGATGAACCCCGGTTATTCCAAATACACCCATCAGGTGTTCATGACGCAGCTTTCTGCCGAAGAGTGCGGTGTGTTTCAGGAGAAGCTGTTCAAATTTCCAGGTTTCTATATTCAGCGGCGTACTATCCGCCAATATACCTATAACTCTGCCGGCCATTTGCTGGGAGACATCGGCGAAGTGTCCAAGAAAGACATTGAGAACGATGACTATTATATTCGCGGAGACTATATAGGCAAGCAAGGCATCGAGAAATCCTATGAAAAGTATCTGCGTGGAGAGAAGGGGGTGGAGATTCTGCTTCGTGACGCTCACGGGCGCATCCAGGGACACTACATGGACGGACAGTTGGACCGTTCCTCCGTACCCGGCAAGAACCTGACACTAGGCATCGACATTGACCTCCAGATGTTGGGCGAACGGCTGCTTCAACACAAAATCGGTGCCATTGTGGCCATCGAACCGGCTACGGGTGAGATTCTGTGCATGGTTTCCTCGCCTACCTTTGACCCTCATCTGATGATAGGGCGCCAGCGGGGAAAGAACCACCGCCTGCTGCAGATGGACAAGCGGAAGCCTTTGTTGAACCGTGCCATCATGGGAGCTTATCCGCCGGGCTCCACCTTCAAGACGGCGCAGGCACTGACTTTCCTTCAGGAAGAGATTATCCACGAAGATTATCCGACTTTCCCTTGTGCGCATGGTTTCAATCATAAAGGCCTTCATGTGGGATGTCACGGACATGGTTCGCCTCTGTCGCTGATTCCTGCCATCGCTACCTCTTGTAATTCCTATTTCTGTTGGGGATTGTATCGCATGTTCGGTGATAAAAAATACGGTTCGCCGCAGAATGCCATTACCGTATGGAAAGACCACATGGTATCGCAGGGCTTCGGCTATCGGCTCGGTACCGACCTCCCCGGCGAACAGCGTGGACTGATACCGAATGCAAAGTTCTACGACAAGCCCTATCGGGGTTCGTGGAACGGTCTGACGGTGATTAGTATCTCCATCGGGCAGGGAGAGATTCTCGCCACCCCGTTGCAGATAGCCAATCTGGGTGCCACCATTGCCAACCGGGGGCATTTCATTACTCCGCACATCGTGAAGGAGATAGAAGACAATGAACTGGACAGCATCTATCGCAATCCCCGTTATCCCACCATCGACCGCGAATATTATGAAATGGTGGTGAAAGGCATGCGTGCCGCTGTAGACGGAAGTACGGGTAGCGCCACTTGCCGCATGGCGGGAGCCATCCTGCCGGGTGTGGAGGTCTGCGGAAAGACGGGCACGGCACAGAACCGCGGCAAGGACCATTCTGTCTTTATGGGCTTTGCCCCGATGGACAACCCTAAGATAGCCATTGCCGTCTATGTGGAGAACGGTGGTTTCGGTGCCACGTATGGCGTACCTATCGGTGCCATGATGATGGACCAGTATCTGCATGGAAAGCTGTCGCCCGAGAATGAGATACGGGCGGAAGAATTCAGTAACCGGGTGATACTTTACGGAGATGAGGAGAGATGATGATGAGGGGTTGGGGATTAAGGATTAGGGGTTAGGGATGAACGGTGAGTGACTTCAATAGTAAATAGTAAATCGTAAAATCGTAAATAAATTGGTGACAAGGAGAGATAGCATATGGAAATCATTGGACTGGGTGACGATTGTCGTTTACCTGCTGCTGATTGTATTCGGCTGGTTCAGTGTCTGTGGGGCGAGTTATGATTATGGTGACCGTGACTTTCTGGACTTCTCTACGCGTGCCGGCAAGCAGTTTGTCTGGATTATATGTTCCTTCGGGCTGGGGTTTGTGCTGCTGATGCTGGATGATTCCCTCTATGACATGTTCTCCTACCTTATATATATAGGGCTGATGCTGTTGCTGATTGTCACGATATTCATTGCGCCCGACACGAAAGGGTCGCGGTCGTGGCTCATCCTGGGGCCGGTCAGTTTGCAGCCGGCGGAGTTTGCCAAGTTTGCCACGGCGCTGGCGCTTGCCAAGTATATGAGCGCCTACTCGTTTACGATGAAGAATTGGAAAAGCTCCCTTATGTTGGCTTTCCTGATTCTCTTCCCCATGTTGCTGATTATCCTACAGCGGGAGACGGGTTCGGCATTGGTGTACTCTGCATTTTTCCTGATGCTTTATCGGGAGGGAATGCCGGGCGTGGTACTGTTCTCGGGTATATGTGCAGTGGCCTACTTTGTGGTGGGCATCCGTTTTGATGCGGTGATGATTGCCGATACACCGACGCCTATCGGGGAATTTGCCGTACTGCTGATGGTACTGCTCTTTGCCGGAGGTATGGTGTGGGTTTATAAAAAGCGTTGGGAACCCACACGGAATATTATCGGCGGTTCGCTGGGAGTGCTGCTCGTGGCTTATCTGATTTCGGAATACGTGGTACCCTTCAACTTGGTGTGGGTGCAGTGGGGGCTTTGTGCACTTGTTGTCGGGTATCTTGTCTTTCTTTCTTTAAGCGAGCGCCATTTATCTTATTTTCTGATTGGGCTGTTTGCTTTGGGTTCGATAGGTTTCCTCTACTCCAGCGACTACTTCTTCAATAAAGTGCTGGAGCCCCATCAACAGATACGTATCAAGGTGGTGCTCGGTATGGAAGAGGACCTTGCTGGTGCCGGCTATAACGTGAACCAGTCGAAGATAGCCATCGGCTCCGGGGGGCTGACCGGCAAAGGTTTCTTGAATGGTACGCAGACAAAGCTGAAGTATGTGCCGGAGCAAGATACGGACTTCATTTTTTGCACCGTGGGTGAGGAGGAAGGATTCGTAGGGTCTACGGCTGTACTGTTACTGTTCCTTATTCTTATTTTACGGCTGATTGTCGTGGCCGAGCGGCAGCAATCTCCCTTTGGCCGGGTGTATGGTTATTCTGTGCTTAGTATATTCTTGTTCCATCTATTCATCAATATAGGCATGGTGCTGGGGCTGACCCCCGTCATCGGTATCCCGTTGCCTTTCTTCAGTTACGGAGGTTCTTCTCTCTGGGGATTCACAATCCTGCTGTTTATCTTTCTGCGGATTGATGCGGGACGTAATCGTCGAATTTAGTTATGACCGTTTCCTTGTGGGACATACGAATGGACTTGATTATCATTACATTGCATTTACACATTGTTTACATCGTAATGTAACGGCCGTTACACCGCATTGTAACGTCCTTTACGCTGTATCGTAACGACTTTTACGCTATATTGTAACGCCCTTTACATGCTGGTGTAACGGTCGTTACATCCTGGCGTAAAAGACGTTACGCTATGAGGTAAGAGGGCAAGTTATGATACCCCGCCCGTTTCCGCTTCAAGGAGACGTGAGTGGGAGACTGAGGTGGTTGTTAGAAGAAGGTAATAAAGAACAATAGGGAGTTCCTATCTCTTCAGTTTGATGCCGATGTCATTGATTCCTTGCAGCCTTTCGTCCGGTAGCGTATAGGCCACTTTAAAGAGGTAGGTGCCGGGTTTGCCGATTCGAACGCTTCCTGCGGAGACGGCAGTCTGATAGAGACCTCCCCAGCCGTCACCTTTCCAGATTCCTTCTTTGTCCGCGAGGATTAGCTGTATGGTGTCCGTGGGTGACGGAATGGAATCTGCGGTGGTGTAGCAGATGGATAGAGGTAGATTCTGATAGGGGTAGTTGCTTCGGTTACGAACTTCCAAAGACAGTTTGTAGTAGGTCAGTGAGTCGGTGACCTTCACGTCGAAAGAGAGCGTGTCTTCGCGCAGCCAGCCTTCGGTGGGAAGGGATTGGAAGGAATGGTATACAGTCTGTTTGTCGCAAGCGCTCAGCAGGCTTGCGACAAACAGTAGTATGATACCTTTCAGGCAGAGATTCCTATTCTTGAGCTGGTTTGTCATTTTGGGCAGGTCTTTCACCTTGAGGTTTGGGCTTATTGTTACGGGGCGGACGACGGTTGTTATTGTTCCGTTGTTGACGTTCGCCTTGTTGCTGTTCACCTTGTTTGGGTGCTTGCCGGTCTTGTTTCTGTCTCGGTTGCCGGTCTTGCCTGGATTGTTCTCTCTGGTTGTTGGATTGCGGAGCACCCTGCTGCTCACCTCCTTGCGGACGACCGTTTCCACTCTTTTTCTTTCTCTTGTTACGGCTGTTGTTGCTGTTCTCGCCACCGTTGCCGTCACTGCCACTCTTGCCTTTCCGGTTGCGGTCAAAGCGAGTGAGACTCTCTTGTTCCAGCAAGTCCACCGGCTTTTTGGGTTCGGAACGATGGGTTTCTTCTATCAGGCTGTCGGGCTTGATGCCACGTCTGTTCAAACCGATAATCTCGAAGGCGCGTCTGCCGCTGATGGTCACCAGGTTGGCGGGGATGTTCTTGTCGCTTGAGTAGGTTATCTGGTTGCTCAGAATGTCGGCTTTGAAGAAGAAGAACTCACCGTCTTTGGTCTCTAAGGTAATCTCGCGTGAGGGCAGGCGTTTCTGTGCTTCCACGTAGCAGTCTACTTCGTAGTTGAGGCAGCACTTCAGTTTGGCGCATTGTCCGGCAAGCTTCTGCGGATTCAGTGAAATGTCCTGGAAGCGCGCCGCGCTGGTGGATACCGATACGAAGGAGGTCATCCAGGTGGCGCAGCACAGCTCGCGTCCGCAGGGACCGATACCGCCGATGCGTCCGGCTTCCTGGCGGGCACCAATCTGTTTCATCTCGATACGCACGCGGAAAGCGTCGGCAAGTACCTTGATGAGCTGGCGGAAGTCCACCCGTTCGTCGGCTATGTAGTAGAAGATGGCCTTGTTGCCGTCTCCCTGATATTCCACGTCTCCAATCTTCATGTTGAGGTTGAGGTCCAGGGCTATCTGACGCGAGCGTATCATGGTGGAGTGTTCACGGGCTTTTGCCTCGTTGTACTTCTCCATATCCACAGGCTTCGCCTTGCGGTAGATGCGTTTGATGTCTGCCTCAGACTTGATATTGGCTTTCTTCATTTGCAGCGGCACGAGACGTCCGGTCAGGGTCACCACACCGATATCATGTCCGGGGGTGGCTTCTACGGCTACGATGTCGCCTTTTTCCAGAGGTATCTTGTTGCTGTTGCGGAAATATCCCTTGCGGGTATTCTTGAACTGAACCTCTACCAGCTCGCTCTCATCGGCATTGCCCGGAATGTCTGCCAGCCAGTCGTAGGTGTTCAGTTGCTTGTCCTGCCTGCCGCAACTCTTGCAGCAGAGACCTCCGCTTCCGTTATGTAGTTTAAATTCCATCATCTATTTATTTACTATTTGACTATTTACTATTTGACTATTTACTATTTACGATTTGATACTTTGCATTTCATTATTTTGCCACTTTTCATTGTTTCAATAAAACAATCATTTTGAGAGAGAAGTCGAAAAACACCATGCGGGCGTTTACGTTCTGCTCGATGTGGCGTTGCGCTTCACTTAGTTCGTCCATGATACCCATGACGTTCCGTTCGTTGACAAAGGGGGCGAAACGGGTGGCGAAGTTCTGTTCGGGCAGCGTCATGTAGTTCATCTCCTTGCGGTGCAGGTTGTAGATGAAGTTCTCGCGGGTCATGCGCTGGCAGTAGTCCAGGAAGTTCTTCTGCCGTTCGCGTCCCATGGCAGCAAGCTGCTCGCTCCATTGTTTCATTTCCCGTATCTTGCGCTGGTAGGAGAGTCGCATCAGGCTGACAAAGAGGTTGAAGAACACTTCGTTCTCTTCGTTCAGATGGATGGTCTCCAATGCTTTGATGAAGTCTCCGTTTGCCAGATGGGCTATCGTCTCGCTGTCGCGGGGCTGCACTCCGTACTTCTGCTGCAGGGCTTCGGCTATGTCGGCTTCTTCAATCTTAGGAATGTTGAAGCGCTGCGTGCGGCTGAGGATGGTGGGTAGTATCATTTCCGGAGCTTCGGAGATGAGGAGGAATATCGTTTTCTCGGGTGGCTCTTCCAGCAGTTTCAGCAGCTTGTTGGCGCATACTTCATGCAGCTTTTCGGGTAGCCATACGATGGTGACTTTGTAACCTCCTTCACTGGATTTCAGACTCAGCTTGCGGGTTATCTCGTCGCTTTCTTTGGCATAGATAATAGCTTGTCCGTTTTCGGCATCCATCTCGTTCAGCCAGTGGTTCAGCCCGAAGTAGGGGCTGTTCAGCAACAGGTGCCGCCAGTTGGCGATATAGTCGTCGCAGACTTCCTTTTTCCCTTTGGCGCTCTTGACGATAGGGTATACGAAGTGTACGTCCGGGTGCACCAGCTTATTCCATTTTACGCAGGAGGGACAAGTACCGCAGGCATCGGTTTCCGTCCGGTTGGGACAGCAGATGTAGCGGGCATAGGCAAGTGCCAATGGGAGTTTTCCTACTCCGGCAGGGCCACAGAAGAGTTGTGCGTGGGGGATACGTCCTTCCTGCACTTCTTGTATCAGCCTTTGCTTGGCTGCCTCTTGGCCTATTATGTCCTTGAAACTGAACACGGGTTAATTAGTTATAAGTTATTACTTGTGACACTGCCTATTGTCAATTGTCAACTGTTGATTGTCCATTGTTTAGTAGATTTGTTTGGCTACTTCCTTGATGCTGTCTGTAGCTCCTACCGAGTAGAAGTGGAGGCTTGGGACGCCATGGGCTATCAGCTCTTTGCACTGCTGCACGCACCATTCGATACCCACTTGCTGAGCTTCCGCATCGGTGTTGCACTTCAGAACCTCTTGGGTCAGTTCCTCGGGCAAATCTACTTTGAACGTCTTGGGTATCATGCTGAGTTGTGACAACTTCTTGAAGGGCTTGATGCCCGGGATAATCGGGATGGTGACACCGGCTTGACGGGCACGTTCCACGAAGTCGAAATATTTCCGGTTGTCGTAGAAGAGCTGGGTCACGGCATACTCTGCACCCATTTCCATTTTCTTCTTTAGCCAGTAGATGTCTGTATCCATGTTGGGGGCTTCTTCATGCTTTTCCGGATAGCACGCCACACCGTATGAAAACGGGGTATTGGTAACTTTCATCTCGGAGCCGTCCACAAAAATACCTTTATTGAAGTTGTTGATTTGCTCTTGTAGTTCGACGGCGTGGTGGTAACCGTTGCCCACGGGGATAAAAGAGGATTCGTGCTTTGCCTTGTCGCCACGAAGCACCAGCAGGTCGGTGATGCCGAGGAATTGCAGGTCGAGCAGCACGTACTCCGTCTCTTCGCGGGTGAAGCCGCTGCAAAGGATGTGCGGCACCATGGTGATGTTGTACTTGTTCTGGATGGCAGCAGCTACGGCTACGGTGCCGGGGCGGCGGCGCAGGCGGTTTCGCTGGAACAATCCGTTGCCGAGGTCTTTGTACACGTACTCGCTGCGGTGCGTGGTGATGTTGATGTATTTGGGGTCGAATTCCCGTAACGTATCTATGGTTTGATACAGCTTTTCGATGCCCGTACCTTTCAGTGGTGGCAATATTTCAAAGGAAAAAGCTGTTTTTTCGTTACTGTTTATCAGGTCGATTACTCTCATTTCTCTTTCGTTATCTTTGTCCGATTGGCAAAAATCTTGCACATTGGGAACAAAAATACAAAAAAGAAATGAGAAATGCCGAAATTGCCGGCTATTCTTTTATACAGCGGATGGAAAGAGCTTTATAGTAGGGCTTACCGGTGACATGGGCAGCGCTTGATACAAACTCGTCGCTTTCGCCGAGAAAATAAATGGTGCTTTCCGAAAGGGTATGCTTTGTATGATCCCAACTCCAAAAGGCGGTCATTTTATTGGGGCTGTTGTGTCCTTTGTTGTACCACATTCCTACCGGGAAAGCATTGAACCGGGTATGGTTGTTGACGGGGGCAACTTCACCGGATACCATTGCCTGCCATTCTCCTGCTTTTAGTATGGAGGCATCGTTGCCGGTGTAGTTTTTCAGCTGTTCCCAGTCTGCATCCGATGGAATTTTCCAGCCCTCGGGAGCCAGCTCTCCTGCCAGTATGGATTCTCCATTGTAAAAATAAATGTCATATTTGTCCGGCTTGTAATATCCGGCTTTGTCTGTTCCCAAGTCACTCTGTTTTTTCAAGGGAGCTCCGTCACGGTAGGTGGTGGCATGGAGCTCTTTACCCATCCAGTATTGGGCTCCAATCTTGACAATGGGGTATTCGGTAGACACTCCTTTTCTGATGTCTCGAAGGGTGTAGCATGCCACATTCACTTTGATGGCGTTTTCCGGTTTATCCAGAAGTAGCTTATGGTTATTGTCTATATAGAGCTTGTCTATGCCGGTATATTCCCCTTTAGTGTAGGTAAATCCATAGTCGTCTGTATTCCAGCTTATTCTTCCTCCGCAGATGGTGTCTTTACGGTCTGCAAGCTGTAGGATGACTCCATTGCTCAGGTCGGCCTTTTCATTTTCGCCTATGGGATAGGCTATAACGGCTCTGGAAGTCAATGACGCTGATTTGAGATATTCCTTGCAGACTTCTGCAATGGGTATCCCTTCGTGATAAATTCTGTACACATTTGAAAGAGAAAAGGAGAGAGCGGAGATATGTATGGCAGTGTAATCTTCCATATTGTCGGTGTCGATGGGAGGGAGGCTGCTCCATTCCTTGATTTTTCCGGCAAAACTGCTCAGTACGTTGCTGTTGCTCTGCATGGCTGATATGTTAATGATACATTGCGTGCTGCTACTCATTTCCACTTCGGGTATTGCACAACTGTATATACGTCCGCTCCACTCCATAATGAAGGATTGCTTGCCATCATTTATCGTTTGGGGTATGATGATGAATTCCTTGCCGGTAAGTTTGTTGTCTTTGACGCTCCATTCGCCGGAGGCTATGATGTCTTGTGTCCCCGTAAGATTACTGAAAGTCCCGTCTTCCAGATTATAATCGGCCGAGGTCTTGAGCCCGGTTGCGATGATACGCGGATTGGCTTTCAGCAAATCATTGGCAGAGTTGCTTGCGTCGGGTGTCAGAGAGATTGCCAGTTTGGACAGCTTGTGTTGGAACTCCAGGGTTACAGATTTGGTTTTACTGGTGATTCCTTGCGCTTTAGCTACCAAGAAGTCACTTTGTGCGCGGTTTTTCTCATTGCTCTGGTCTATCTGCACAGATACGGGAAGAACGGGTGTACCGGCAGCTACCCCTTCGGTTTGGTAAGGGTGGTAACTGATAAAGTCCAGTGACACATCTCCTTCCGGATAGAATACTGTCTTTTTGGGAACCAGTGTGGAGCCTTCCGTATATTCCAGGGCCAGATTGTCAATATACCGTTTTCCCTTGATGGAGCCGGAGGAAGTGGTTGCAAACAAGCCCATTCTGTCTCCTTTTTCAAAGGCGGTGTTTGTGACCTTGGTACTGGCCTTTTCCATTTTGATAGAGAACGTGATAGGTGTCGTCCCTTCCTCGATTTCCGCTTCTGATTCTTCGTCAATCCGGTTCACACAAGCTGTATTCCCTAAGGACATGCAGCAGAATAAAGAGGCAGCCAAGACTCCTCTTGCAAGAATAAGTTTCTTCATTATATTATTATTGTGGGGCAACGGTTTTTCCGCTTTCCCAATTATACTCAATGAACCTTGTCTTAAAAATATGGATTTAGCAGAGCTATAACCGGTATGGAAAAGTCTTTTACGCTTTTGGATGCTAATTATCAGTATCACGCTTGATGCCGCAGTGCTTTTTAATCTTATTTTTTAATAACTTTTAATAGGTTTCGGGTACAAATGTAATTAAACGTGTTAAATGAAGAGGGATAAATCGATAAAACTTTTATAATTTATTTATCACACTCTGATTTTTTGCCTAACTTTACACGCTAAAATCGTAGACAGTAATAAGTTAAACCATAGATATAAACTCATGCCTTTAAATTTACCCGATAAACTACCCGCTATCGAGTTGCTGAAAGAGGAGAATATTTTTGTCATTGACAATTCCCGGGCAACCCAGCAGGATATCCGTCCGCTGCGTATCGTGATTCTGAACTTGATGCCGCTAAAGATTACAACGGAAACGGACCTGGTGCGTCTGCTTTCCAATACTCCGCTTCAGGTGGAAATCTCGTTCATGAAGATAAAAAGCCATACTTCCAAGAACACTCCGATAGAACACATGAAAACATTCTATACGGATTTCGACAAGATGCGCGGTGAAAAGTACGATGGCATGATTATCACCGGTGCTCCGGTAGAGCAGATGGATTTTGAGGAGGTGACTTATTGGGATGAGATTACTGAAATCTTCGACTGGGCGCGTACGCATGTCACCTCTACGCTCTACATCTGCTGGGCGGCGCAGGCAGGGCTCTATCATCATTATGGAGTGCCGAAGTATGCACTGGATAAGAAGATGTTCGGTATCTTTGAACATCGTACCTTGCAACCGTTGCATCCCATTTTCCGTGGATTTGATGATATGTTCTATGTGCCGCATAGCCGCCACACGGAAGTGCGCCGGGAAGATATACAGAAGGTTCCGGAATTGACGCTGCTTTCCGAGTCGGAGGATGCTGGTGTATATATGGCGGTGGCCCGTGGAGGGCGTGAGTTCTTCGTGACCGGCCATTCGGAATACTCCCCGCTGACATTGGATACAGAGTATCGCCGTGACTTGAATAAGGGCCTGCCCATTGAGATACCCCGTAACTACTATGTGGACGATGACCCGGACAAAGGAGTGCTGGTGCGTTGGCGTGCCCATGCCAATCTGTTGTTCTCCAATTGGCTGAATTATTTTGTATATCAGGAGACGCCGTATAATATTAATGAAATAGGGTGAGTTACTCGTAACTAAACGATGATAAAGCAACGTAAAATAGAGCTGCTGGCTCCTGCCAAGAATTTGGAGTGTGGCATAGAAGCAGTGAATCATGGGGCAGATGCGGTATACATCGGTGCACCCAAGTTCGGTGCGCGTGCGGCTGCTGTCAACTCTTTGGAGGATATTGCCGCTTTGGTGGAGCATGCCCATCTGTATAATGTCCGTATCTATGTGACGGTCAATACCATTCTGAAAGAAGAAGAGCTGAAAGAGACGGAGAGGATGATTTGGGAGCTGTACCGCATCGGTGTGGATGCACTGATTGTACAGGATATGGGGATTACGCGGTTGAATTTGCCGCCCATTCCGTTGCATGGCAGTACGCAGATGGATAACCGTACGCCGGAGAAAGTACGTTTCCTTGCCGATGCCGGTTTCCGTCAGGTGGTGTTGGCACGCGAACTTTCTTTGCAGGAGATACGCGGTATCCATGAGGCGTGTCCCGACGTGCCGCTCGAAGTCTTTGTACACGGGGCTCTTTGCGTCAGTTATAGCGGGCAGTGCTATGTCAGCCAGGCTTGTTTCGGACGGAGTGCCAACCGGGGGGAATGTGCGCAATTCTGCCGTTTACCCTTCAGTCTGGTAGATGCCGATGGCAAGACCATTGTGCGTAATAAGCATCTGCTTTCTTTGAAGGACCTCAACCAAAGCGAGGTGTTGGAAGAACTGCTGGATGCCGGAGCCACTTCGCTGAAGATAGAAGGCCGCTTGAAGGATGTGACCTATGTGAAGAATGTGACGGCGGCTTACCGTAGGAAGCTCGATGCCATTTTTGCCCGTCGCAAGGAATATACCCGTGCTTCTTCGGGTACTTGCCATTTCGACTTCCAACCGCAGCTTGACAAGAGCTTCAGCCGTGGTTTCACGCATTACTTCCTACAAGGCAGGGGAGGGGAAATCACTTCATTCGATACGCCCAAATCTTTAGGAGAGGAGATGGGAACTTTAAAGGAACAGCGCGGTGGATATATTACGGTGGCAGGCGTGAAGCCTTTCCACAACGGAGACGGCGTCTGTTTTTTGGACGAGCAAGGACGTTTGCAGGGTTTCCGTATCAACTGGGTGGATGGTAACAAACTCTATCCGGCAGGGGAAGTGCCTCGCATCAAACCTCGTACACGGCTTTATCGCAATTTCGACCAGGAGTTTGAACGTATCCTTACCCGTAAATCCTCCGAACGCAAAATCGGTGTTTGTTGGGAGTTGGCAGATACTTCTTTCGGTTTCAGCTTGACGGCTGCGGACGAAGATGATAACCGCGTGACACTCTCTTTCCCTTATCCGAAAGAACCGGCACGCACGCCACAGGCGGATAATCTGCGCAGCCAACTGGCTAAGTTGGGGAATACCCCTTTCGAGGTAGCCGGGCATTTATCAGAAGAGGCGTCGGGTATCAGGCTCAATCTCTCTGAAAACTGGTTTCTTCCTGCTTCCGTGGTGGCAGACTGGCGTCGGCAGGTGATAGATAGGCTGATTGTGACTCGGCGTGTTACTTATCGTCGTGAGTTGGCTGTCTGGAAACCGACAAGCCATGCTTTCCCTGCTACTTCACTGACCTATCTGGGCAATGTGATGAACAGTGCTGCCCGGAGTTTTTACCGTGAGCATGGACTTTCGTCTATAGCACCTGCCTACGAGGCGCAAGCGGTTCCGGATGCTGTACTCATGTTCTGCAAACATTGCCTGCGTTTCAGTATGGGATGGTGTCCCACCTATCAGAAAGGACATTCTCCTTATAGGGAACCTTATTATTTGGTTGGGACGGACGGCAAGCGTTTCCGCTTGTCTTTTGATTGCAAGAATTGCCAGATGAAAGTCATTGCTCATGAAGAGCCGCTTTAATGAAGGACGAAGAATGAGGAATTACTAATAAAGACTTGAAAATGAGGAGTGAGGAACGGGCACATAATGAAAGGCTGGCAAATGACCGGTACCGGGAAGCGGGCAGGGACAAACATCCTTTGCGTTCACTGCGTTCCCTCCTATTCTGCATTCTTTATTTTTCATGCTTCATTGCTTTAGTTTCCTGCCATTATTCCCGTCCTAATCTTGAAGATGAACATCTGTCTAAGGAGACGCGTGATTCGCTGGCCTATCTTTTTGAGCGGCATTATACTTGGAATACCAATCTGGAAGTGCTGGCAGATTCTGTGAATTTGGCTTGTCTGCCCGTGAAGGACTGCTATAATATGCTTTATCGGGGAGACCGCGTGGTGGTTGCCGAGTTCGCCATCCATCCTGCCGACAGTGTGGATAGTGTATGGGTGAAGCTTGCCCATTCGCAGGAAGTGCAGGGTTGGTTGCGGGAGTCCGAAATGATGCATGCCTTTGTTCCTACAGACAGCATTTCGCAGGCCATCTACTTGTTCAGTGATACCCATGCCTCTTATTTTATCATTATTTTTGCCTTGTTTGTGGCAGTCTGGCTGTTCCGGGCTTTTCGGCGCAAGCAGTTGAGGATGGTGTACTTTAATGATATAGACAGTCTCTATCCGTTGTTGCTATGTCTGCTGATGGCGTTCTGTGCCACTATTTACGAATCTATACAAGTGTTTGCGCCGGAGACGTGGCAACACTTCTATTTTAATCCTACCTTGTCGCCGTTCAAGGTACCGCTTGTGCTTTCTGCTTTTCTGATGGGTATCTGGCTGTTTATAGTGGTGTTGCTGGCGGTACTCGACGATTTGTTTCGCCAGTTAAGTCCGGCGGCGGCCGTATTCTATCTGTTGGGGCTGGCCTCCTGCTGCATCTTCTGTTATTTCTTCTTTATCCTGACTACATCTATCTACGTCGGATACTTGTTTTTGACCGCTTTTGTATGGGTATTCCTCAAAAGGCTTCGCATTTCGCTGCTGGCTTCACGCTATCGTTGCGGCAGATGCGGGCAGAAACTGAGGGAGAAGGGAGTCTGCCCACATTGCGGAGCTATCAATGAATAAAAAAGCTTTGTAACTTTTCCATATTCAGTAGGAAAATGTAACTTTGTAGTTGAACTTTTAAAAGGAGGAATTGATTATGAGTAGTTTGGAGTTGGAAGCCGGAAAATTGGAGTTGATTCGTGAGATAGTCAATATCAATAGCAGTACTGCATTGGAGAGCCTCAGAAAATATATGAAGGAGGTTTTGAATAAGAATAGTCATTCCATTCCGACAGCGGCAGATAGCAAATTGCTGACTAAGCGTATGCTTGCAAAGTATGCCGGTAGTTGGAAGGACAATCGTGATTCTGATGAAATCAATGATGATATATATGCATCACGCCTTTCTCGAAAAGAAGAAAACTTTAGCCCCTTTGACGAATGAAACGATATTTGCTTGATACTAATATTTGTGTTCACTTCATGCGTCAGAAATTTGGAGTAGACGAACATATTGAAAAGGTGGGCTGGGAACATTGTTGCATTTCGGAGGTTACGGTAGCAGAGTTGTTGTTCGGTGCAGAGCGAAGTAATAATGTGGAGAGAAACTTGCAGCTTGTTACTGATTTCTGCCAAGATATCAAGGTAATACCTTTGTCCTCGGCTTTATGTTGTTATGCCCGGAGTAAGGCTGCCTTATATAGTCAAGAAACTCCCATTGAGGATTTGGACTTATTTATAGGATGTACAGCGGTGGCTAACCAAATGATAATGGTTACTGAAAACAAGAAACATCTGGAAAGAATACCTAATATTGAAATTGAAAACTGGGTACATAGAGGATAACTTCTCCTCTGTCAGATAGAAACATAGAAACGGTCGTTCGGGTATGCAATGTGTAAGTACCCGAACGACCGTTTCTATTTTCCTTTACTTTCGGAGGGATAAAGCTCTCCAATCAGAACCTGCACCTCAACTCTATTCCCGCCTGCACAGGCCGTCCTTTCTGCATAAATCCGTTCCCCATACTCTCAAAATAGAACGAAGCATACTCTTTGTCCAGTGCATTGCGCACCCAGAAATCAATCTGTCCATGTCCTTTCTGGAAGCTGATACGTCCGTTCAGCGTGCCGTAGAAGGCTTGGCTCACGGTATTCTTCTCGGTCCAGTAGATGCGTCCGGCACCAGTGTAGTTGGCGTTCAGCTGGATGCGGTCCAGCCAGTGCCCCGGACGGATGCGGAAGATGTACTGCCCACCCACGTTCATGGTGTGCTTGGGAACAAAAGGTACAGACTTGCCGTTGTAGCTGATTTCCTGAAGCTCCCCATTCACTTTCTCGTTGGTGATGTAATCCTTAAAGGTGGCATAGGTATAACCATAACTTGCATTCAGCGTGAAGTCCGTAGCAACGGCAGCCGTCAAGGCAACCTCTGCCCCCTGGCTGCGGCTTTTGCCGGCATTTGCCGTTTCGCGTCCCAGTCCGCTTGGGGCGAAGCGTGAAATCTGCTGGTCGCGGGTTTCCAGCCAGAAGATGGCGGCGTCGGCATGCAGACGTCCGTCCAGCAGATTCAAGTGTGTTCCTATTTCGTAGTTCCAGGTCTGTTCGGGCTTGTAGACGGTGGCGGATTTTGCATCCGGATTCTCTCCCGCATCGGGGAAGTATTTGCCCACCAGCTCTTTGTAGGCATCCGGCACGTTGGGCATAATCGCCTCTTTGCTTTGCCGCATCATGTCATTCTTCAAACTGGATTGCAGCAAGTCGGAGAACATCTGCACGTTGTAGCCTCCCGAACGGTAACCTTTGCTGACCGCTGCATATACATTTCCTCTGTTTCGCGCAAAGTCATACTGCAAAGCAAACTTGGGCAACAGCTGAAGATAATCCTTATCAATGCTTCCTTGGTAGCGCGACTCTACGGTCAGCGCCGTCTCCGGCATCATCTCTATTTCGCGGATGACGACGTCGCCCCGCTTCATTTCTCCCTTGATGCCCACCTTGTAGTCCAGGCTGGTGCCGGAGTTGTAATCCATCTTCATACGCTCATAATCCAGGCGTAACCCGGCAGTGAACGACACTCCTTTCAGCCCGAATAAATCTCTGAAGGTGGATTGATGAAAGAGTGCCCCATTCAGCAGCGGAGTGTCGAAACTGCCCCCGATGGGCATGGTCTGGCTGCTGATGCCCAGTGAGGGCAGGATATTCATGCTCATGGATGGTCCCATCTCTACTTGTATTTGCGATGGGATGACACTGCCCAACATCTGGTTCAGCATCCCCATTCCGGCTTCCCTGAAAGTGACGGGAGCTTCCGTATTCAGCCATTGGTAGAAGCCGAAGGCGCCGGTGGTCCATTGCCAGCGGCTGCCGCTTTTACTCTTCAAGATGATTTCCTCGCTCAGTGCGTGGGAGCGTTGTTTCTGTTGCAGGGTATAGATGTCGTTGGCGGTGAAGTCCTGGTCTATGTCCATGCAGTCCTTTAGAAACTGGTAGCCGGTGACCATGCTCAACGTGAAGTGCTGTGCCTGGTATTCCAGGTTCAGACCCGTGTTCAGCAGGTTGCGGTAGTAGTTGCTACGGGCGTTATTGGAGATTTTTCCGATGTAGGGCTTCAGCGGCTCGCTCTGTGCTTCGGGGGCCAGGCTGCCTTGGTAGAAATACGGGTAGCCACCCTGGTCGCTGTATTCGTAGTTGATGTTTAGGTCCACCTTCCAGTTGTCCGAGGGGAGGTAGATGGCGCGGATGCGTCCACCTGCCGATTGCCCCTTGTCCGCTTTCTCGTCCCTCACCGTGTTGCGGAAGAATCCTCCTTGATAATCGTAAAAACCTCCGGTGGAAAAGGCGAACCGTTCCGAAAGGCGGTGATAGTGGGTCAGCGAGGTATTATAGGCATTGTACGTACCTGCCCCCATGCGGAAGTCCGTCCCCTGGTAGGAGAAGGGCGATTTGGTGTGCACCTTAATCAATCCGCCCATGGCATTGCGCCCGTAGAGCGTGCCCTGCGGACCGCGTAGCACGTCGATGCGCTCTACGTCGGCATAGCTGAAGTCGAAGGCTGACTTGTCTATATAAGGTATATTGTCTACATAAAGTCCTACGGAGGGAGTGTTGATGCGCGAGCCGATGCCGCGGATATAGACTGCCGAAGTCAGTCGCGAGCCGACTGCCGAAGTCAGTCGCGAGCCGTAGTCGGGGATAAACATATTGGGCACTACGGATGTCAGATTCTTGATGGAGTTCACCTGTGCGTTCTGCATGTCCTGCTGCGAAAGCAGGGTGACGGCGGCGGGCTGCTCGCGCAGTTTCCGGTTTTCTTTGGGGGCGGCAATGACGGTTATTTCCTCTACATCCACCACTTTCAAGGTGTCTGCCTCTTCGGCAAGTACGTTGCCGGTTGCCAGGAGGCAGAAGATACCGGTCAAAATTCTATATCTATTCATAAACTGGTTTTTTAGCGCCTGCAAAGTAAAGGGATTCTTGCGGAAGGGACAATCCTCATTTATTAGGATTTCGTTCCTGGAGTGCTAATCTTAAATCGTTCCATCATGCGGAAAATATCGTTCCTCCGTGGGGTAAAAATCGTTCCACCATGGTGGAACGATTTTTACCCC
>ERZ827478.1084-NODE-1084-length-21648-cov-4.190108_pt1 | contig 21648 bp, 21 predicted proteins | sample MGYA00519705_ERZ827478 | MGnify/ENA primary metagenome ERZ827478 (study PRJEB31778, sample SAMEA3449318) | human gut metagenome | biome: human gut; feature: human-associated habitat; material: faeces | place: United Kingdom | collected 2010/2012 ... | reverse complement strand
AGGTGGTTATCTCGTATCTTCAAGCAAACCACCTCCTTATGCTTAGCATAAGGAGGTGGTTTGCTTGAAGATACGAGATAACCTGGCGGCCACAATACAGACCATTATGAAAGAGAGGGGGCTGAGCCTGGAGGAGGCTTCGGAGGAATTGTGCATTTACCGCACCGCACTGCAAAGCTATGTAAAGGCCCATTCCAACCCCAGAGCGGACACCCTGGAGCTGCTGGCGGAAAAGCTGGGGGTCAGTGTGGTGGAGCTGGTGTCGGGCACACCGGAAACGGAATTGCCCGGACGGGAGAAAATGCATCCCCTGTTTGAACCCTTTATAGAGGATATGCTGCGCATGTCCGATATTCTGTATGCCTGCGGAGTGCCCACCGAAATGAAAGGCAGGCAGAGGCATGGATGAGGCGCTGAGAGCGGAGAGCTACCGGGTACCCATGGCCGTGCGCACCGTGCGCCTGATAGGCAGCGGGCCAAAGGCCAGCAGCTACCCCATATGCCCAAAATGCGGACGAACCATGGACCGGGAATATCAGAATTACTGCGACCGCTGCGGCCAGGCCCTGGACTGGCGTTACTTCAAAAGAGCCCGGGTCATGGAGCTGTGAAAGCTTCGCCCCGCTGTCCATTATATGTAAGCCCGACGGCCTCCTGCCGCCGGGCTCAGCTTGTCAAAGAAGGCATGCCTTCTTTGACAAAAAAGCTTGCACTGCGCTTCATGCCTCGGTTGCACGCCTACGGCGTACAATTCGACACTCCGCTCCGTGAGAAGTGTTTTCCGCGACGCACATGTCACCGCGGAAAACGATTAAAATTATTTTTTCGCTTGAGCGAAAAAACTCTGCGAGGCTTTCTTTACAGTCCCATATCCCCGCCTATGATACCATGGGCGGGGATATGCTGCAAGTCATGAGTTGGTGCCTCACAGGGCGCGTTTTTTATATAGGGCGATGGATATGCGCCAGGATATGAGATAGGCTGCTATAGGCGGCAGCAGCAGGATGAGAGACAGCTCATCGGGGATGACGAAGGCTCCCTGGTCCATCAGGCTCACCCCGGCGGCGACGATTGCCATTGCCGCGAATATGAAAATGAAATAGGCGAAGCGGCCCTTTTCACTGCCCAAGGCAAAAATGAATGGGTAGATAATGGCGGGGAAGAACAGGGCCATGTATATGCAGATACAGACTGCCTGTACCGGACTGCCCAGGTTTGCGGCCTGTACCAGATAGACCGCCAGCACCACCGGGGACCAGAGGAGCAGCAAAAGCAGATTCAGCAGGTATTTCTCCGTCACCGCAGTGGAGCGGGAGACAGGTGTGGTCTCCAGGAAGCTGTCCCAGTGGCTGCGCTCGTCATAGGATATGAGGCTGATATTAGCTATGGGCAGCATTATAAGGCCGTAAAACATGAAAAAGCTGTTGTTTTCCCCCACAAAGGAAAAGGCGGTGAAGAACACGATTATGAAAAGGAAAGCCCGCAGCTCCCGTTTCATAACATAGAAATCCTTTAAAAGCAGACCTTTCATTGTTTGTCCTCCTTGACCATGAATATGAACAGCTCCTCAATGCTCACTGCCTCCGTCACGATGTCCCGGGGCAGAGCGTCCTTGCGGACGATGAGGCGGCAGCCGTAGGGATTATCCCGGCGGCCTATTACGGCGGAGGGAGCTATGGCTTTGGCTTCCTCAGCGGAGCATTGGAGCAGGCCGTATTCCTCCAGCAGGGTGTCTTTCTCTTCCAGAAGCATGAGCCTGCCCTTGTGGAGGAAGGCTATATAGTCGCAGACCTTCTCCAGGTCGGATACGATATGGGAGGAGATGAGAACCGAGTGTCCTGCATCCCTGGTGAAGTCCAGCAGCAGATCAGTGACGCTGTCCCTCACCACCGGGTCCAGGCCGCTGGTTGCCTCGTCCAGAAGCAGCAGCCTGGGCTTGTGGGACAGGGCCAGAGCCAGGCCCAGCTTCATCTTCATGCCCCTGGAGAAGTCCCTGTAAGCCTTATCCTCCGGCAGCTCCAGGCGGCGGATGTAGGCGGCGAAGTCCTCCCGGCTCCAGCTTTTATAGATGCTGGGCATTATCCTCCCCAGCTGCCTCACCGTCAGCTTTTCCGGAAGCCCCGGCTCATCCAGCACTACGCCGATTTCCTCTTTCACGTCCCCCATGTCAGGCCCTACATTCCGGCCCAGGACCTTGGCGGAGCCGGAGTCGGCCTTCAGTATGCCCAGCAGCAGCTTTATCGCCGTGGTCTTGCCGGCGCCGTTTTCCCCTATGAGTCCAAGAATGCAGCCCTCCGGCAGCATGAGATCCAGGGAATCCAGGGTGAAGTCTTTAAAGCGCTTTGTTAGAGCGTTTGTCTCAATGGCGTTGCTCATGTCTCGTCCTCCAAAATATCGAACATTTCAATTATCTCACGGCGGCTGAGACCGCACAGGGCCGCCAGCTGCCGTATTTTGCCCAGGTGTTCTTCAATCTCCTTGAGGTTTTCCTCCCTTATCAGCTGAGTGTCACGCTGAGAGACGAAGCTGCCCTTTCCCGGAAGAGTGTATATAAAGCCTGCGCTCTCCAGCTCGTCATAGGCCCGCTTGGTAGTTATGACGCTGATGCGCAGATCCTTTGCCAGGACGCGGATGGAGGGAAGGGCCTCCCCCTCCGGCAGGGCGCCGCTGATGATCTGGTTTTTTATCTGGGTAAAGATCTGGTCATATATGGGCACACCGCTGTGGTTGTTTATCAGTATTGTCATCCCATCACCTCCATCAACTGTGTATGCACAGTATATACAGTTATAACAGACTTGTCAAGGGGGGAGTGAAAAAAATTTGCGTGAACCGCCGGCATCACGAAGGGCGGGGAGAGGCGGAAAGGGCCAAAGTATTGACAAGCAGGGGAAAACTGGTATAATGTTGTCGGTAAAAAAATAAACACCTTATCAAGAGTGGCGGAGGGAACGGCCCTGTGAAGCCCGGCAACCTGCATTCAGCAAGGTGCCAAATCCGGCGGTATACGCAAGATGAGGCTATGCTGAGGCTGCGCTCCGTTGGAAAACGGGGCGTTTATGGTTTCAGCTGTGTATAAGGAAAGGTGTTTTATATGAATCCGTTGATCTTCCAATCAGATTTCGGCGTGCAGGACGGGGCGGTGAGCGCCATGTACGGCGTGGCCTACACCGTGGATTCCAGGCTTCGTGTCTTCGATCTGACCCACGAGATAGAGCCATACAGTATCTGGGATGCCAGCTATCGCCTGATCCAGACCGTGGCCTACTGGCCTGAGGGCTCGGTATTCGTGTCTGTAGTGGACCCGGGGGTGGGCTCCGACCGGCGCAGCATTGTGGTCAAGACCTGCACCGGCCAGTACATAGTCACTCCCGACAATGGCACGCTCACCCACATAAAACGCCGGGTGGGCATCAGTGAGGCCAGGATAATTGACGAGACAGTGAACCGGCTGAGGGGCTCGGAGGAGAGCTATACCTTCCATGGCAGGGACGTGTATGCCTACACAGGGGCAAGGCTGGCCAGCGGGAAGATAGACTTCAGCCAGGTGGGCCCGGAGATAGACCCGGGGAGCATAGTGGAGCTGCCCACAGTGTCACCCACGGCAGAGGACGGAGTTGTCAGCGGCACGGTGGACGTGCTGGACGTGCGTTTCGGAAGCCTTTGGACCAATATACCCAAGGAGATGTTCAAGACCCTGGGCTGCTCCGTTGGGGACAGAGTGGAGGTCTGTATAGAGAACGACACCCGGGTGGTGTACCACAATGTGGTCACCTATGCCCACTCCTTTGCAGAGGTCAGGGTGGGCGAGGCCCTGGTATATATAAATTCCCTGGACTGCATGGCTGTTGCCATAAACCAGGGCAGCTTTGCCCGGGCCTACAGCGTGGGCACCGGCAACAGTTGGAAGATAAGCATCCGCAGGCTGGATGCCGCACATTTCGGTTTTTAAGGACCGGGCTTCCGGAACTTGAAAATAATACAACATATAGAGGAGTAGAAGAGAAATGAAGAAATCTCCTGTTACCACTATTGTGGCCATCGGTATAGGCGCTGCGCTGTTCTTTGTCCTGGGCCGCTTCGTGGCTATCCCCAGCCCTGTGCCCAACACCAATATTTCCGTGCAGTACGGCCTGCTGGCCTTCATGGCTGCCATCTTCGGCCCTGTGGCCGGAGCCCTCATCGGACTTATCGGCCATGCCCTCATAGACTTCAGCTACGGCTGGGGCGTGTGGTGGAGCTGGGTCATCGCCTCCGGCGTGTTCGGCGTCATCATCGGTCTGGTTGCCTACAAGCTGCAGTTGGCTGACGGTGTGTTCGGCAAGGGCGACGTGGTGAAGTTCAACATCTTCCAGGTGATAGGTCACATCGTGGCCTGGGCTCTTGTAGCCCCTGTGCTGGACATCGTCATTTACAGCGAGCCTGTGAACAAGGTGTTTGTCCAGGGCCTGGTAGGCGGCGTTGCCAACATAGTCACCACCGCCATTGTAGGCACCCTGCTGTGCGTGGCTTATGCCGCGGCAAAGCCCAAGAAGGGCAGCCTGAAGGAAGAAGAGTAAGATCCAGTCCTCGGTAAACGGCGGGAAGGATTTCCCGCCGTTTACTGAATATATAGGGATGCAGCCGGGCAGAGCAGCGCCCCCCAGAAGCCGGAGGGCGCTGCTGTGCACAGCTGATATCCGGGAGGAAAAATATGGAGCCAATCATCAGATTTGAAAACTTCGGCTTTAAATATAATGCCCAGCAAAAGCCCACCCTGTATGACATCAACCTGAGTATAGGCAAGGGTGAGAAAGTGCTCATTGCCGGGCCCTCCGGCTGCGGAAAGTCCACTCTGGCCCACTGCATAAACGGACTGATCCCAGCCTCCTATCGGGGAGAGATGACCGGAAGCCTGACTATTGCCGGAAAAGACAGCCGGGAGCTGGGCATCTTTGACATCTCCCGTCATGTGGGCACGGTGCTCCAGGATTCCGACGGCCAGTTCATAGGACTGACCGTGGCGGAGGATATTGCCTTTGCCCTGGAGAATGACTGCGTGGCCCTGCCGGAGATGCGGGAGCGGGTCATGAAGGCTGCAAAGCTGGTGGATATCTCCGGCCACCTGGGCCACGCCCCCAATGAGCTGTCCGGCGGACAGAAGCAGCGGGTGGCTCTGGCCGGGGTCATGGTGGACGATGTGGATGTGCTGCTCTTTGACGAGCCTCTTGCCAACCTGGACCCGGCCACAGGCAAACAGGCCGTGGAACTCATAGACCAGATACAGAAGGAGACCGGGGCCGCAGTAATAATCATCGAGCACCGGCTGGAGGATGTGCTCCACTGTCACATGGACAGGGTGGTGCTTATGGGAGAGGGGCGGATAATCGCCGATATGAGCCCCGACCAGCTGCTCTCCTCCAGCCTGCTCAGCGACAGCGGCATCAGGGAGCCGCTGTACATAACCGCCCTTAAGTATGCGGGAGTGGAGATAAGGGCGGACATGGCGCCGGCCAGTCTGGAAACAATAAAGCTCAGCGGAGAGGAAAAGGAAAAGCTGCGCCGCTGGTTCGGCTCCAGGCCGGAAGCTCAGGCAGCGGAGGACAAGAAGCTCCTGCTGGAGGCAGAGGGACTCTCCTTTGCCTATGACAACGGCCACCAGGCTCTGAAGAACGTGTCACTGAAGGTATACCGGGGAGAGCTGATGGCTATAGCAGGCACCAACGGCGCCGGAAAATCCACTTTTTCCAAAGTGGTCTGCGGCTTTGAACGGCAGCAGCAGGGGAGCCTCAGCTTCAACGGCGGCGATCTGATGGAGCTGTCAATCAAAGAACGGGCCGACCACATAGGCTATGTGATGCAAAACCCCAATCAGATGATCTCCAAGGTGATGATATACGACGAGGTGGCCCTGGGACTGCGCACCCGGGGCGTGGCCGAGGAGGAGATTGCAGGGAGAGTGGAGGAGACCCTGAAGATCTGCGGGCTCTGGCCCTTCAGAAACTGGCCGGTGTCGGCTTTGAGCTTTGGCCAGAAAAAGCGGGTGACCATCGCCTCCATCCTTGTTTTGAAACCGGAAATGATAATACTGGACGAGCCTACCGCCGGTCAGGATTACCGCCACTATACGGAAATAATGGAGTTCTTGCGAAAGCTGAATGAGCAGGGCATAACCGTGGTGATGATAACCCACGACATGCACCTGATGCTGGAATATGCCGGCCGGGCCGTGGTGTTTTCAGGCGGCCGGGTAATAGCAGACAGCAGCTCCGCCGCTATACTCACCGATCCGGAGACAATTGGCCGGGCCAGCCTTAAGGAGACCTCGCTGTATCCTCTGGCCCTGATGTGCGGCATAGATGATGCCAGGGCCTTTGTCCAGCGCTTCATCGACTACGAGAGGGAGGCGGTGAGAAAATGATAAACATTTTCAATTACATCGACCGGCCCTCGCCCATCCACCGCCTCACCGGGGCCACAAAGCTGGTGTGCCTGCTGCTGTGGAGCTTTGCCGCCATGCTCACCTATGACACCCGGATGCTCACTCTGCTGCCGGTGCTCAGCTTTCTGCTGTTTTATATCTCCAGGATAAAGCTCAGGGATGTGTCTTTTATGCTTGGCTTTACGGCGGTGTTCATGGTGCTGAACAATGTGCTCATTTTTGCCTTCTCCCCTCAGCATGGTGTCAGCCTTTACGGTACCAGGCAGGTGCTCTTCTCCCTGGGCGGAAACTATGTTGTCACCAAGGAGCAGCTCTTTTATCATCTTAATTTGGTGCTGAAATACCTGTCCACCATACCTATAGTGCTGCTCTTCGTCTGCACCACCAACCCCAGCGAATTTGCCGCCTCCCTCAACCGCATAGGAGTAAAGTATTCCATTGCCTATTCCGTGGCTTTGGCCCTCAGATATATTCCGGATATACAGCGGGAATACCACGACATATCCCAGGCCCAGCAGGCCCGGGGCATAGAGATGAGCCGCAAACAGAGTTTAACAAAGCGGCTGAAAAGCGCCAGCGCCATTTTGATACCCCTTATCCTCTCCAGTATGGACAGGATAGAGACCATATCCAATGCCATGGAACTGAGGGGATTTGGAAAGAATAAGAAACGTACCTGGTATATGGGACGGAAGTTCACAAAGATGGACATCTGGGCCATGGTGTTCTGCGCACTGCTGCTGGCCATATCCCTGACCCTGAACGCTGTAAACGGCAGCCGCTTCTGGAATCCATTTATATAAATTCAAAGATTATAGAGTTAACAAAGGAGAACACAATGAGCCACTATTTCTTTACTTCCGAATCTGTAACCGAAGGGCATCCCGACAAGATATGCGACCAGATTTCCGATGCGGTCCTGGACGCCATCCTGGAAAAAGACCCTATGGGCCGTGTGGCCTGTGAGACTACCGTATCCACCGGCCTTGTGCACATCATGGGCGAGATAAGCACCAGCTGCTATGTGGACATCCCCAAAATAACCCGGGAGGTCATCCGGGAAATTGGCTATGACCGGGCCAAGTACGGCTTTGACTGCGACACCTGCGGGATTATCACCAATATCGATGAGCAGTCCGGGGATATCGCCCTGGGTGTGGACAAGGCCCTGGAGAACAAGACCGGGGAAGAAGCGCAGCTGCAAAACGGCGCAGGGGACCAGGGCATGATGTTCGGCTACGCCTGCGACGAGACCCCGGAGCTGATGCCTCTGGCCATATCCCTTTCCCATAAGCTGGCAAAGCGCCTGACCCAGGTAAGAAAATCCGGGGAACTCGGCTATCTCCGCCCTGACGGAAAGACCCAGGTCACCGTGGAATATGACGAGAACCGCCGCCCCGTCCGGGTGGACACGGTGGTAATATCCACCCAGCACGCCCCGGAGGCGGAGCTGGAGCAGATACGCCGGGATATGATAGAGCGGGTAATTAAGCCTACAGTCCCTGCCGCCCTTCTGGACGATAACACCAAGTACCTGATAAACCCCACCGGCCGCTTTGTCATCGGCGGACCCCAGGGGGACTCCGGACTCACCGGCCGGAAGATAATCGTGGACACCTACGGCGGCAGCGCACCCCACGGGGGCGGAGCCTTCTCCGGCAAGGATCCCACCAAGGTGGACCGTTCCGCTGCCTATGCCGCAAGGTATGTGGCCAAGAACGTGGTGGCCGCGGGCCTGGCCTCCCGCTGCCAGGTGGAGCTGGCCTACGCCATAGGTGTGGCGGCCCCGGTGTCGGTGCTGGTGGAAACCTTCGGCACCGGCAAGGTGGCGGACAGTGAACTGGAAAAGTCCGTGCGAAAGGTCTTTGACCTGCGCCCCAGCGCCATCATCCGTGACCTGGATCTGCGCCGCCCCATCTACCGGCAGCTGGCCGCCTACGGCCACATGGGCCGGGAAGACCTGGGCGTGAGCTGGGAAAAGACCGACCGCACTCAGGCCCTGCTGGATGCTCTGAAATAAACGGAAAGTATAAATCTCTGTCCCCCATACCGGATGCAGCCGGTATGGGGGACAGCTGTGTCTGCTGATTCCCCAAATTTGACCGAGAGAAAACTTGACAAATGTGAATTTCAGTGCTATCATTTCAACAGCCTTTGACAAAGGAGAAGTTCAATGATCCCTGCCGATAAAAAGATAGAGCGCATGCTGAACGTGGCCCACATGTATTATGAGAGGGACATGACTCAAAACCAGATTGCAAAGGAGCTGGGGATTTCCCGCCCTCTGGTGAGCCTGCTGCTCACCGAGGCCAGGAGCTGCGGCCTGGTGACCATAACCATAAACGATGTGCAGAGCCGTGAGCAGCTGGCGGCAAAACAGATGGAGAGCACGTTCGGGCTGGGACGTGCTCTGGTAGAGCCGGATGCCGCCTCCGCCGATGCCACCGACAATGGTGTAGCCCTTGCAGCCTTTCGCCTCTGCTTTGAGGAGGGGGCGGAAAATATAGGTATAGGCTGGGGCTCCATGATGGGGCGTATGGCCGACTGGGCGGAGCCGGAAAAGGGGGATGGCCACAAGAGCGCCTGCCTGTTCCCCCTTATCGGCGGCATAGGCGCCTCCTACCGGGGCTATCATACCAATGAGTTGACCAGGATAATCTCCGGCAAGCTGGGCTGCCAGGCGGATTACCTCTACTTCCCGGCATTCTTTGATTCGGAGCAGGAGCTGGCCATTATACGGAATATGGAGACTTTTAGAAGTGTTTCCCAGCGTTGGGACAATATCGACCTGGCCTTTGTGAATGTTTCCAATTACCCCTCCTATCCGGACCTGGGCGTGGAATACCGATACGGCGGGCAGCTGCTGCGCCGCCGGGCTGTGGGGCGCATCCTGGCCCACTATTACGACGAGCAGGGCCAGATAATACAGCCCGACGTGGACAATGTGATCCAGTGCTCCCTGGAGCAGCTGAGCCGCGCCGGCAGGGTGACGGCCCTGTGCTCGGCCCACCTGAAGGAGGAGAGCGTGATAGGCGCCTTGCGGCTGGGTATAATCCACACTTTGGTGCTGCCCTGCAGCCTGGCGGAACGGGTACTGGCCCGGGCGGAGAAGCCCGGAATATAAGGAAAAACAGGAACTTGCTTGGCTAAACTGCATAAAAGTCTTGATTGGCTTTTTGCGGTTTAGCCGAATTTTTTTTGCCTGCACAAAAATATCTTGTAAGAGTAAATTACATATGTTATCTTTGAAGTAGAAAATTAACAATAAATATTACATATGTTAAATACAGGAGGGGCAGCTATGACCAAAGCAGAATTGAGAGACAGGATAATAAATGCCTGCCGCCGTGTGACGGAGGCCGAAGGAGAATTGACGGAGATAGACTCAAGGTTCGGGGATGCCGACCACGGCATAACCATGACAAAGATATCCGCCGCCATCCGGGCCGCGGTGGAGGAGAGCCAGGGGGGCATCAAGGCCATGCTGGATGATGCGGCCATGGCGGTGATGATGATAAACGGCGGCAGCGCCGTGCCGCTGTGGAACACCTGGCTGGACGGATTGCAGGAGGCGGCCCCGGAGGGTGAAGAGATAAGCGCCGGGGAGCTGAAGGAGATGTTCCGCCAGGCTTATGAAACTCTCTTTGCCCTGTCCAAAGCCAAGGTTGGGGACAAGACTATGATGGATGCCCTCATCCCGGCCACGGAAGCCATGCAGGCCGCCGGGGAGGATGAGGCGGAGATTTTCAACGCCGCTGCGGAGGCGGCTTTGAAAGGGGCGGAAAACAGCAAAAACTTCGTCTCCAGGTTTGGCCGGGCCAGAAGCTATGGCGAGGCCACCCTGGGCACCCCCGACGCCGGGGCGGTTTCCATGAGCTATTTCTTTGCCGGGCTTGCCGGGAAATAAGGCGCTGAGCATTGTCTGTAACAGGTTCAATATATAACAAAAACATTTAAACAGGAGGAAAAGCACTATGAAAATGAAGAAGTTTCTCAACGACCCCAATACCCTCACCGACGAGCTGCTGGAGGGCATGGCCCTGGCCCACAAGGACATCGTGGACGTACAGGGACACCTGGTCATCAGCAAGGCCCTGAAGGATGCGGACAGAGTGACCATAGTCACCTTCGGCGGCAGCGGCCATGAGCCCGCCCAGGCCGGTTTCGTAGGCAGCGGCATGCTGGATATCCAGGTGGTGGGCGACGTGTTTGCAGCTCCCAATCCTCAGGTGGTATTCGAGGCCGTAAAGATGGCCGACAAGGGTCACGGCGTTCTGCTGCTGGTGCTCAACCACGCTGGGGATATGCTCTGCGGCAATATGGTTATGAAGATGGTGGGCAAGGCCGGCATGAACGTGCGCAAGGTGGTCACCCAGGAGGACATCTCCAACGCTCCCCGCTCCAACTCCGACGACCGCCGGGGCCTGGCCGGGGCAATCCCTCTCTACCACATTGCTGCTGCCGCCGCCCGTGAGGGCAAGAGCCTGGACGAGGTAGCGGACATCGCCCAGAAGTATGCAGACTCCATGGCTACTATTGCCGTTGCAGCCCGCTGCGCTACCCACCCCGCCACCGGCGCCGAGTTCGGCGACCTGGGAGATGTGGACATGGAGATAGGCATGGGCCAGCACGGCGAGGGCGGCGGCGGACGCCAGCCCATGAAGAGCGCCAAGGAGACCATAGAGATCATGGCCAACGCTCTTGTTAAGGACATTCCCCTGATAAAGGGCGACAAGGCCTTTGTCATGATAAACGGCTCCGGTGCCACCACCCTTATGGAGATGTTCATCCTCTACAAGGACTGCGTGAAGTACCTTGAGAGCCTAGGCATTGAAGTTGTTGCCAACATGGTGGGAGAGATACTCACCGTTCAGGAGCAGGCCGGCTTCCAGCTGAACATCGCCAAGTGGGACGATGAGACTCTGCGCCTCTGGAATACCCCGGCTCACACCGCCGCTTTCTTTAAGGAGTAATGAAAAATGGCTGATGCAATAGGAAACAAGGCCGCCAAGGATTACCACCTAGACGTGGCCGCCCCGGACCAGGGCTTTTTCGCCAAGGGTCTGGGCAACACCGACTGGGGCATGAAAAACCGCCTGTCCCGTATTTTCTCCCCCAAGTCCGGCAACACCGTCATGCTGGCCTTTGACCACGGCTACATAATGGGCTCCACCGCAGGGCTTGAGCGCCTGGATGTGAGCATAGCCCCTCTGTGCGAGTATGCCGACGTGCTCATGGGCACCAGAGGCGCTCTGAGAAGCTGCATCCCCCCCACCCTGAACAAGGCCGTCTGCCTGAGAGCCACCCACGACAGCTCGGTACTCTTTGAGGACATGAGCCAGGGCTGCGGCCTGGGTGTGGATATGGAGGAGGCCCTGAGGATGAACGCCTCGGCCCTGGCTATCCAGTGCTTTGTGGGCGGCGCCGGTGAGCGTGATTCTCTGGAAGTGCTGTGCCGGGCTGCCGACGCAGGCTACCGCTATGGCGTACCGGTGATGGGCGTCACCGCCGTGGGCAAGGAGATGGAGCGCACACCCAAGTACTTCCTCCTGGCCACCCGTATCCTTGCAGAACTAGGGGCCAGCATGGTAAAGACCTACTTCTGCGAGGACTTTGAAAATGTGGTAGCCGCCTGCCCGGTGCCCATTGTCATTGCCGGAGGCAAGAAGCTGCCGGAGGCGGAAGCTCTTACCATGGCCTACAGGGCCATACAGAGCGGCGCCCGGGGCGTGGATATGGGCCGGAACATATTCCAGAGCGAATGTCCCATTGCCATGTGCAAGGCCGTGGCCAAGGTGGTCCATGAGAACTTCACCGACAAGGAGGCCTATGAGTTCTACCTCAACGAGAAAAACTGAACTTTTGATGTAAATAAGAGAAAAGAGGGTATACAGCCGCTTGCCTTCCACAACGCACAGCCGTATACCCTCCGGGCGGAGCATAAATGCTCACCCTCTTATTATACTTGCAGCATCCCTTTAAGTCAAATTAAATGAGATAAAACAGGTAAAAAATAATAGGAGGAAAATTTATGAAGTTCAGCAAGTACATAGTCGGCCCCATCATCGTTGCAATTCTGGCAACAGTCATGCAGATAATTGATCAGCTCCTGGCGGCAAACACCATTGTGGGCAGCCTCCTGGCCGGCGGCGGTTCCTGGATAGCCTTCCAGGCCTGGGCCTGCTATTTCCTGGGCGGGTGCAATGTTAAGGGCGGAGTGAAAGCCTTCATAGCCTATGTGATAGGCATAGTCGCCTCCATTGGGATCATGGTGCTGGGGGGCTGGTTCGGCGGATTCGTGGGAGGCTTCTTCGGGGTGCCTCTGGCTATCCTGATTATAGTCATCCCCTGCATCTGCTGCGAGAAGGTTGAAATACTCAGCTATGTTCCCGCCCTCTTTGTGGGCGCCGGAGCCTACTTCGGCATTATGGGCTATATCGCCGGAGGCGTGGCCGCTCCCTACACCGGCAATTTTGTGGCCTTTGGCCTCGTTGAACTGTTCTACTGTGTATTCGGCCTGGTCTGGGGCTGGCTCACCGTAACATTCCGCACCGCCTATGAAAAGAGCGTCACCGCAAAGACTGGAAAGTAATTGCGAGATAGATAAGTAATTTAAAAACAATACAGGAGGAGACATCATGGCAGCAGAATACATGCACATCGGTATACCCGTACTGAACAAGAAGCCCGGCATGGTCTACAACGACTGGGGCAAGTTCTGGGTCAATGAGAGTGTGGATACCTACGACTACAAGATTGAGTATCTGAAGTTTGAAGAGGGTACCCGCTTCCCTGAGATCCTGTCCAAACAGCCGCATGTGGCCTACAAGGTGGACAATGCCGACCCATATCTGGCGGAGGCGGACCGGGTCATCTTCGGACCCGAGGCCCTGGGGGAGAATGTGCGCCTGGCCTTCATCGTGAAGGACGACGCCATCATCGAGCTCTACGAGGAAAAGTAAATCCAGTCTGTCTTACACGGGCCGGGGATGTGCTCCCCGGCCCGTCAGCTTGTGAAAGAAGACTTTGTCTTCTTCCACAAAAGGGATCGCACTCCGCTCCATGCCTCGGTTGTACGCCGTGGGCGTACAATTCGACACTTCGCTCCGTGAGAAGTGTTTTCTGCGACGTACACGCCGCCGCAGAAAACGATTGTATTTATTTTTTCGCTGCGGCGAAAAAACTCTGCGAGGCTTTTTTGAAAGTCTCATACGGGCCGGGGGGTACATCCCCGGCCCGTGTTTTCTCTTTACGATAGGGGTCGTATGCTGTATACTTATATTGAAATATGAATGTTTTTGGAGGGCGGTTTATGATAAGCCTCTGCAATGGATGGGAGTTCAGTCCTCAATGGAGCGAGGACTTTATGAGAGGGGAGGGGCACGGGGAACCGGTGCGCTTGCCCCACAACGTGAAGGAGCTGCCTTTGCACTATGCAGGACCGGAGGACTACGAAGGCATATGGGGCTACCGGCGGAAGCTTGATATCCCGGAAACTTGCCGGGGGAAGAAGCTGTTCTTACAGTTTGACGGCGCTGCCCATCAGACCTGGGTGTATGTGAACGGCTGTCTTGCCGGGGAGCACCACAGCGGCTACACCGCCTTCCGCCTGGATATTACGGAACTTGTAAACTACGGCGGGGAAAACCTGGTGGCGGTGAAGCTGGATTCCCGGGAGGACGGGGCCATCCCACCCTTCGGGTTTGTGATAGATTACCTCACCTACGGCGGCCTCTACCGGGAGGCCTGGCTGGATGTGCGGGAACAGAGCTATATTGAGGATATTTTCGTCACCACTCCCACACTGACTACTGCCCGGGTGAGAATGAAGATACAGGGAGACTGGGGGAAGCTCCGCCTTTCCATACTGGACGGGGACGAGGAACTGCTCAGCGCTCAGGGTGGGACGGACCAGAGACTCAGTCTGCCCCAGGCGGAGCCCTGGGATATATTCTCCCCCAAGCTATACACCCTGAGGGCGGAGCTTCTGGATAAAGATGGGAGAAGCCTGGATTCTCAGAATGTCACTTTCGGTTTCCGCACCGCGGAGTTTAGTGCCGAGGGTTTCTACCTCAACGGGAAAAAGACCTTTCTCCGGGGGCTGAACCGGCATCAGAGCTATCCATATATAGGCTATGCCGCCACTGAAGCTCTTCAGCGGGAGGACGCAAGGATACTGAAGCAGGAACTTAAATGCACCGCCGTGCGCACCTCTCACTACCCCCAGAGCCAATATTTCATAGACCAGTGCGACAGGCTGGGTCTGCCGGTGTTTACGGAGCTGCCCGGCTGGCAGCACATCGGGGACGAAAAGTGGAAGGACCAGGCTGTGGAGAATGTACGGGAGATGATACTCCAGTACCGCAACCACCCCAGTATAATCCTGTGGGGCGTAAGGATAAACGAAAGCGTGGATGACGACGAGTTCTACCGCCGTACCAATGCCCTGGCCCATGAGCTGGACGACAGCCGCCAGACCTCCGGCGTGCGCTATCTGGAAAAGAGCAGCTTGCTGGAGGACGTGTATGCCTACAACGATTTCTCCCACAACGGCCTGACTCCCGGGGCAAAGAAGAAAAAGGACGTAAGCCCGGATATGGGCAAGGCCCTGATAATCAGCGAGCACAACGGCCACATGTTCCCCACCAAGAGCTTCGACACCTGGGAAAAACGCCAGGAGCACGCCCTGCGCCATGCCCGGGTCCAGTCGGCGGCGGCAGGCTCCGGGGAGCACGCCGGCTGCTTCGGCTGGTGCATGTTCGACTATGCCACCCACAAGGACTTCGGTTCCGGAGACAGAATCTGCTACCACGGTGTGCTGGACTCCTTCCGCAATCCCAAGCTGGCGGCGGCGGTGTACGCCAGCCAGGGGGATGAGCCGGTGATGGAGCTGGGCTGCCCCATGGACATAGGGGACTACCCCGCCGGGAACGTGGGGAAGATATATGCTTTCACCAATGCCGAGGAAATAACTTTATATAAAAACGACGTCTATGTCACAAGCTTCACCAAACGGGAGCAGGAGGGACTGCGCTGCGGCCCGGTGCTGATTGACGACACCATAGGGGAGCTTTTAAAGACCCAGGAGGGCTATTCGGATAAGGAGGCGGAGCTGCTGCGACGCTGTCTTATCTCTGCGGGTAAGCACGGTCTTGCCAATATGCCCGCCGCCGACAAGGCCCGGATGCTCTGGTGCATGCTGCGCTACCGCCTGAGTATGGCCGAGGGAGTGAAACTCTATGGCAAGTATGTGGGCAACTGGGGCGGCGAGGCTACCCGCTGGCGCTTTGAGGGCAGAGTGGGGGGCAGGACGGTAATAAGCCGGACCCTCTGCCCGGGAAAGCAGCTCCATATTGAAGCCCGGTGCAGCCATACCCGGCTTAAGGAAGGGGACACCTACGATATGGCGGCGGTGCGGGTGCGGCTGCTGGATGAGTGGGGCAATACCGCCGTATATGCCCAGCTGCCGGTGCACTTTGAAGTCAGCGGGCCCCTGGAGCTGGCCGGGCCGGACTGGGCCACGGCGGAGGGAGGCATGACCGGCTGCTATGTGAAAACCACGGGCAGGGCCGGAAAGGCGGAGCTTGAAATATCTGTTCAGAGCCTTGAGCCGGTAAAGATTGAATTTGAGGTGGAGATATGAGATTTGACTACTTTGCCCGGCTGATAGACGGCAGAAGTATCCAGGGCAGCCGTGAGCTCTCTGAGGGCGAAAACAGGATAAATATTTCTCTCCCGGAGGGGATAGTGGAAAAGGCGGAGGGGCACCTGGAACTGAAGCTGAGCGCCGGGGAGAAAATATTTATGAACGGCTACCAGACCTGGACCTACTGCCCGGAATATGACAGAAAGTCAAGACTGGGCCCCTGGAAAAAGCTGCCTGGCTTTATTGTGCGCCACTACGGTATAGACCGCTACGGGGACTACTATTTTATGGAGTACTCAAAAAAGAGGGGCGTCACCCATGGCTACAGCTATTGCTATTTCCGCCTGGGCGAGACTTACCGCCTCTTTGCCTCACTGGACGAGCGGCCGGGCTACACCGTGTTTCGCTATGACAGCCGGGCGGGCATACTCAGCATCCAACGGGACTGTGCCGGACTGAAGGTAAACGGGGACTATCCGGCTTTCCGGCTATATTGCGCCCAGGGCAGCGAGCAGGAGGTTTTTGACGGCTGGTTCAAGGCCATGGGCATAGAGCCCAGAACAAAGGAAAAGATCGCCGGCTATTCCAGCTGGTATAACCGCTATGAGAGAATAGACGAAAAGAGCATACTCTCCGACTTGGAGGGGTGTTCCCAGGTGCTGAAGGAGGGAGATCTCTTTCAGATAGACGACGGCTGGCAGATAGGCGTGGGGGACTGGCAGGTTAATAAGAAAAAATTCCCCAACGGTCTCAAGCCCATTGTGGATGAGATACATGCCAAAGGACTGAAAGCCGGGCTGTGGCTGGCCCCCTTCGGCTGCCGCCGGAGAGCAAAGCTGATGAAGGAGCACCCGGACTGGCTCCTGTATGTAGACGGCAAGCCCTGGCACTGCGGCTGCAACTGGGGCGGCTTCTACGCTCTGGATATAGACAAGCCGGATGTGGCGGAGTATCTGCGCCAGGTGTTTGACACGGTGCTGAACAAGTGGGGATTCGACCTGGTGAAGCTGGACTTCCTCTATGCCGCCGCCCCCTTTGGGAACATGAGGGAGACCCGGGCCGGGCGGATGATGCGGGCCATGGAACTCTTGCGGGATGCCTGCGGAGACAAGCTTATTCTGGGCTGCGGGGTACCTCTGATGCCCGCCTTCGGACTGGTGGACTACTGCCGTATAGGCTGCGATGTGGGCCTGGACTGGGACAACAGCTGGATAATGCGCCGCACCAACCGGGAGCGGGTATCTACAAAGCAGGCGATATACAACAGCATCTTCCGCCGCCAGCTCAACGGGCGGGCCTTCCTAAGCGACCCGGATGTGTTTTTCCTGAGAGAGGACAACATCAAGCTGACATATCGGGAGAAAAGGCTCCTGGCCGACTGCTGCAGCCTTTTCGGCGGCATGCTCCTGTGCTCGGATGACATGTCGGAGTACTCCGAGTCTGTCCGCGCTCAATACCGGCAGATGCTGGAAAACCGCCGGGCCGAAAATGTAATGGTGCTAAACGACGGGGTGCTTACCGTGGAGTATGAGCTGGAGGGGGAAAAGCACAGCTTTGCTGTAAAGAACAGATAATTAATTAGAGGCAGCACAATTGATGTTTCAGGGTTTTCCGTTGTGGAAAAGCCGGAGCAGAGACTGGTTTGATGAAAAGTGCAAAGGGTACTCCTGTGGAGCAGGAGACGGAAATGCTGCTGGCAGAGGTCCGGAGACACAAGGCATACAGGAAATATGGAATTTTATACGGCGCAATCCTCCCTGCCGACAGCATATACCGGCATGATTTTGCCGACTACCGAGGGGTGTTTTTGCAGATCCCGGGGGCGGAGAATTTGCCCGACGCCTACATACAGCCAGAAGGAGCCTATCTGAGGGCCTATTCCAAAGGCAGCTGGGACAAGCTTCCCGGAAAATACTGTGAGATTTTGGATTATGCCAGGCAAAAGGGACTGCGCTTACGGGGCTATGCCTATGAAACAGGGATAAACGATATTATCAGCAATTCGGAAGATGACTATATCACCAGAATAGAGATTCCCGTTGAGACGGACTGAAAGCCACTGACACATGGAAAAACAGCCTTTGAAATTTCAAAGGCTGTTTTTCTTCAAAACGGGGTTAAACCAAAAGGCAGGCGGCAACATATAGGACGTAAATATGGAGGGGATAGAAGATGTAGAAAAAGTATTTTGCGCCGCGACCCTTTTCCCCGTTATACATCAGCATGAATATGGCGGCAAAGCCCATCATCCCCTGAATGTCCGCAGGGCTGCGGAGGTACAGCAGGGCAGAGAGCAGAAGCAGGATAGTGACCTGAACATATCTGCGCTCTCTGCAAATGTAGAAAAGCAGACCCAGCAGAACCATAACAGCGCCGCCTTCAACAGCCAACAGGTTTGGAAACAGCAGGGCCAGAGAGGCCAGCAGCCGTATCGTGGACAAGGGGACAGTCACATCAGCGGAGAGGGCGCCAACCATCAGCAGCGGCAGCGCCCCCACCATGGGCAGGAGGGCCAGCCCGGCGGCTTTTAAAAAACTGCTGAGGCGTTTAAGTTTAAAGCCTTCTTTAAGGTAATCCCAGGCGTACATGTAGATTGCAGCTACAAAGAAGGTGCTGAAAGCATTGTTCATGAGAACGATATTATCATTAGGGAGTATCCTTTGCAGCAGCAGTGAGGATACTGTCATAAACCAGCTGGCCAAAAGCAGGCGAAGCAGGTATTTCCTACGGTTCCTTGTATAATGGAAGCTGTCCGCCGCCAGAAAAAGAAACATGGGGAATACCGGCCTTCCCAGCATAGTGAGCCACAGGGGGGCCCCGCTGTGGGCGAACATCTGGTGGACATGGTCCAGAAGCATGAGGAAAGCGGCAATGAATTTTATTTTTGTTGCATCCAGAAAGCAAAAGCATTTTCCGGCTTTGGGCGTGGAAACAAATTGCAGCGGATTCAAATTAGTCCTCCTTTGACTTCCCGTCAGAATAATCATTATCAGCATCCGCTGCGCTTCTCAATATCTCCTGGGCGGATATGCCGTAAAGTTTAGCCAGGGCAATAAGGTTGGATGTGCTGGGGTCTGAACTGCCGTTCTCCCATTTTGAAACGGCCTGACGGCTTACGCCCAAACTTTCGGCTACAAACTCCTGGGTCATTTTGCAGCGCAGGCGGTTTTCTCTCAGTATCTCTGAAAGACTTTTCCGCACAGCGGCTTTCTCATGGCGCACCTCTGAAGAATTTATATACTTCCTCAATGCACGAATAATCAGGTAAATCAGATAGGCAGCCAGAGCCAGAAGTGCGGCATATATCACAATTACCACAAGGGCTATTATCATATACGTGGACATCTTGTCACCTCCTCGCCCTTCAGTATAGCCAAAGACTTTGGTTGACTCAAGCAACAACTGCGCAATTTTGGGTTGCATTGATGAACTTGAGGATAATTATCCGGTGGCGACCCCAATTTGAAGCTCTCCAAGGGCATTTGATAATTGCTATAAAAAGATGGCTGTGGTATAATACTGAGAAAAAGTAAGCTGCAAGAAGGAGACAGAATTTGGAGACCATCAGCCAGACACTTGCCCGGGAGCTGGACAGGCCCCTGAGCCATATAGAAAACGTTATCAGCCTCTTGGATGAGGGAAACACCATACCTTTTATTGCCCGGTACCGTAAGGAACTGCACGGAGCCATGGATGATACTTCACTGAGGGCTCTGGCGGAAAGGCTGGAGTATCTCCGCAACCTCCAGCAGCGACGGGAGACGGTAAAAAAATCCATAGAGGAGCAGGGCAAGCTGACGGAAGAGCTCTCCCAGGCCATTGACGGGGCAGAGACTCTGGCTGCTCTGGAGGATCTTTACAGGCCCTATAAACAAAAGCGCCGTACCCGGGCAACCGTGGCAAAGGAAAAAGGGCTGGAGCCCCTGGCCCAGCTGCTCTTTGAACAGGGCAGGGAACTGCCGGCGCCGGAGGAAGCGGCAAAAGATTATGTAGATCCGGAGAAGGGCGTGGATACTGTAGAGGAGGCCCTGTCCGGCGCCTCCGACATCATTGCCGAAATGATCTCCGATGACGCGGCCATACGGGGCCTTTTGAGGGACTATATCAATTCCAGCGGCAGACTTGTGTCGGCTGCCGCCACTGAGGAGGACAGCGTCTACCGGCTGTATTACGATTTCAGCCAGAGCCTTGGCCGTCTCCAGGGCCACCAGATACTGGCCATAAACCGGGGAGAAAAAGAGGGAATATTGGAGGTATCTGTAGAGGTGGACCGTGAGGCCGCGTTGCAGAGGCTGCGCCGGGCGGTGATAAAGCCGGGCAGCGCCGCCATGGCCTTTGTCCGCTCCGCTGCCGACGATGCCTATGACCGTCTCATCTTCCCGTCTCTGGAGCGTGAGGCCAGAAACAGCCTCACCGATTCCGCCTGTGAGGGGGCAATAAAGATGTTTGCCCTGAACCTCAAGCCCCTGCTGATGCAGCCTCCGGTGAAGGGCAAGGTCACTATGGGGCTTGACCCCGGCTACCGCAACGGCTGCAAGGTGGCGGTGGTGGACGGCACCGGAAAGGTGTTGGATACCGCTGTAGTATATCCCACTTTCTCCGCCGGAAAAAAAGCGGAGGCTATCCGTATACTCTCCGGACTTATCAGAAAGCATGGGGTGGAGCACATTGCCATCGGCAACGGCACCGCTTCCCGGGAGACGGAACAGATGACCGTGGAGATGCTCCATGAACTGGGAGGCGGCCAGGCCTACGCCATTGTAAACGAGGCCGGCGCTTCGGTGTATTCTGCATCCAAGCTGGCGGCGGAGGAATTCCCCGATTATGACGTGAACCTCCGCTCCGCCGTGTCCATAGCCCGCAGACTACAGGACCCCCTGGCGGAGCTGGTGAAGATAGACCCCATGGCTATAGGTGTGGGCCAATATCAGCACGATATGCCCCAGGCCAAGCTGGAGGAGACTTTGGACGGCGTGGTGGAAGACTGCGTCAATGCCGTGGGTGTGGATATAAATACCGCCTCACCCTCTCTGCTGCAAAGAGTCTCGGGACTGAATAAGACCACGGCCAAGAACATCGTGGCTTATAGAGAGGAAAACGGAGTATTCACCAGCCGAAAGAGCATAACCAAGGTGCCGAAGCTGGGGCCGAAAGCCTTCCAGCAGTGCGCCGGATTTTTGAGAGTGCCGGAGAGCAGGCAGGTCCTGGACAATACCGCCGTCCATCCCGAGAGCTATGCTGCCGCAGAAAAGCTTCTGGAGCTCTGCGGCTATACCCTGGAGGATGTGGCTCAGGGGAGTATCTCCCAGCTGCCGGAGCGGCTGGAAGCCTACGGCGCCGCCAGAGCCGCAGAGGACTGCGGCGTGGGTGAACCCACCCTCAGGGACATAGTATCCGAGCTGTTAAAGCCGGGAAGGGACCCGCGGGATGAGCTGCCCCCGGTGCTGCTGCGCAGAGATGTGCTGGAAATAAAGGACTTGAAGCCCGGCATGGAGCTGATGGGCACGGTGCGCAATGTGATAGACTTCGGCGTTTTCGTGGACATCGGCGTCCATCAGGACGGGCTGGTGCATATATCCCA
>ERZ827478.1078-NODE-1078-length-21727-cov-87.335871_pt1 | contig 21727 bp, 8 predicted proteins | sample MGYA00519705_ERZ827478 | MGnify/ENA primary metagenome ERZ827478 (study PRJEB31778, sample SAMEA3449318) | human gut metagenome | biome: human gut; feature: human-associated habitat; material: faeces | place: United Kingdom | collected 2010/2012 ... | reverse complement strand
CCCTTGATAATTTCCTCATTCAGCTGTACAATTTTCTCGGACATAGTTTGCTGTCTCCTTTCAGAATGGTGTGTCGTGACTTCATTCTATCAGAGCCTGCAAGCTATGTCTTTCTTCATGCTCTTTTCAATTTGCGCAAGTTATTGTACATTATCTTTTCCGTTCCTAGATTTTGACAAATTCTATGTAAGCCTAGCGGATCTCGGCGAATTTGGCGCATAGCCGAATGCTATCCTCTAAGTTTGCTGAATTTAGGAAACACAAAAATCTCATTGTTTGCCGAATTGTTCAGAGCAATTGTCTCCAACAAAAGTAGGCTACTTACCAATTGATTGATGTGCTGTCGGTGGATGCTTTCAACAGAACTCTGGCCTCTCGAACCGAAATGGAACCATCTCCATCCAAATCCGCGCACATAAACTGTTTTTTTGTCAGAAAATCTGAATCCATGGACGCTCTCAAAAGTTGCCTTGCCTCTCTGACCGTCAACTGTCCATCGCTGTTCAAGTCACCCTTCACGGCCACTGTCACTTCTGTGATGTCAACAGGTATTATATACTGGTAGCTCCCATCCTCCCCAGCAGATGCTTTCAATCGCACATAGTCTCCGGTTGCATTCACATAAGCTACTACACAAGCATTTTTGCTGAACAGAGTCAATGTTTTATCACCAGTTTCTGAAATGTTAAAATGAGATACAATCCCTTCTTTCAGCGATGTTTCTACAGTAATACCGTCATTGTAATACAATACTATTTTGTCTCCCTCAACGGTCACATATGAAACCGGCATCTCAACAATTTCAATGTCAAAAGTAATGCTTGCATTGTTCACAGTCACTGTCAAGGTTTGCTTTCCCAATATAGTATTGTCAAATCCAGAAATCATATCTGCTGTCAAATCTGTTTCCTCTGTGGTCCCTCCGTTATAGCGAAGCATTATCCTACCACCACTTACATCCAACATGTCTCTATCTACCACATAGGAAGTTTTGGTAGGTAACGTCGATAGTATAATTTCCGCAACAGAATCTTCAGCACCACACAGGGTGCAGATATGTTTTTCATTATAAGCGTGCTTTAGAGCAAAATTGATTGCCGTAACCCGTCTCAGCACGCCCGTTTTGTCAGATAGATACACATAACACATGTCGTTATCGTCATTGGGGCATATCACAAAGTCTATCTGATCTTTCTCTGCCGTTTTTCTGGCAATATACGCAATATTATCTTCGCTCGGAACACCACTGTCATCTGTCAGCGCATACAAGGTATACGTTTCCCCATCGATTACATCTTCACAGGTAACAGTATCCTTTTGGCAGTCCTGTAACTCTGCGGCAGCGGATTCCGTTGACGTATAAACCGCATAGGCACCGTTGACAAGAATCAGTTCCTGCGTTGCTGTGTCATGACCAATCGGATAGAAAACCAAAGAATAAGTCTTTTCCGGCACAAATTCAGGGAGTTCGATTTTCTCTCTTACACTACTATTTGCAGGCAGGTGAATAGACAATGTACTCAAGCCGATTTGCTGGCCGCTTTCATAAATGGCAATATAGGCCATATCCTCAATTCTGTCTGCGGCAGAATGGTTATATATCTCCAAGCTGACCGCATTTCCGCCGAGATCGAGCTGATACATTTTCGCTTCCAGGGCGGCCGCATAAACCGTTACAAGCACTTCCGCCTGCAGCCCGTCGATCTGTGCAGTAACAGTTGCCTGTCCCGGTGCCCTGGCATTCAGTCCTCCGTCTTCCGTTACTGTTACAATGTTCATATCGCTGGTGCTCCATTGGACCTTATGCGTAGCATTACCAGATACCGAAGCCGATACTGCATAGGTTTCTTCCACAACCATCGACAGCGATTCCGTATTCAACTCCAAGCCAGTAGCCGGCGTATAAATCGTTATAGTATGATTTTCTGTAATGCCGTCTTCTGAACTTGCGGAAAGAATCACCGTTCCCTCTGCCACACCAGTCACAACGCCATTTTCATCCACGGTTGCCACTGCTTCATTGGAGGACTTCCATGTGAGGCGTTGATTAGTTGCAATGATAGGATAAACTTTCGCAGATAGTTTTTCTGCGGCCCCAATTGCAAGTTCGCCTGCTCCCCAAACGTCAATACCTGTCACCGGTATGTACCCATCCTTTTCAATGGTAGCACCTGTGTCTGTTTTTAGGCCCTCCTCCATGTCATCAAGATTCAGTTCAAACCCTACGCCGCTGGTCAACTGAACATCCCGGAATGCCTTACCGCTAACTGTGCCATTTTCATCTGTTGTGACCACAGAAATGCTCATCGTGCCATCGCCATATGGAATAATCTTGGCATAATATGCATCTGAGTTGAGAACAAAGCACTTGGTTTCGTTGTTTTCGCCCAGTAAGTACATCGTCCCGTACTCGCTGGAGGGCAGCGCAGTGTCCTCACTGGACAAAGATGCTACCAGAGAGTTGGTGGCTGCATTATAAACCTCTACCATCACAGGGCATGATGTATTGAACTGGGTCGTTTTTTTGCTGCTGCACTCCGCACTGACATATCGGACCAGAGCGTTCTTCGCGGTATCTGCATCAAACTCCTGCGCATATTGCAAAAGCATGATGTAGTTTACAAGGTCGAACCGCAGTTGCCTGCATTTGTCTCGATACGTGTCCTCTCCCGATGTCAAAAAATATTTAAACCAGTTGCTGAGGACGGGGTCATCCTTCGAAATTCCACTATACAGCAAAGAGAACATGCTTTTCTTCGTTTGGTCAGGAAATCCCGTGTCATCAAACATTTGGTTATAAAAGTCCGGGTATTTATCTTGAATATAATAATCAGAGATAAAATAGAACGCAGCATTCATGTGTTTCGCACGCGTCTCCAGCTTGTTATACAGCTCAATAACCATCGGGAATGCGCCAATGCTGTTTCCAAGAAATGCACAAAGCTTCCCTGCCGTCATAGATGTGTCGATGTTGTCCCATGCGGTGCTTACCTCCTTCAAAATTTTGTTGTCACTATCCTTGAAGGTATCCCGCAGCAGGTCCACACCTAAGCGAACGATGACCTTGGCACTTGACAGACCGGTGTCTGTTTTTGCGAGATACACCGCTTTGCCTTCGGCCTTCAAGGTCTTTACCAGTGTGCTAAGATTTTTTGTAGCGTTCTTAAAATCAATATAATCTGCATATTGGGTCAGGCCCGCATAGGACTCTTGCGCTATGCTTGTATCAAGTGTTGCCTTCAGCAAAGGCTTTGCATAGGAATACACCGTTCCTCCGGCTGCATCGGCTGCGGTCAGCAGTGTTTGATAGGCCAAGGCCGCCGCGCTGGAGTAAAACGGGCTGCATTCACTTCTCTTCTTCAGATATTTGTTGATTTGCGGATACCAACTGATGATCTTCTCATACAGATCTGTCTCCTGACGAATTATATTTTGATTGATACCACCCTTGTACTCTGTAACCTCGCCCAGTGCATCGTCGATCCCTGTGGCAAACGGTCTCAGACTGTCAAAAAACAGAATATCCTCCAGAGCCTGCCGCACCGTTGTCTGCTTATCGTTCAGCAGCACTGTTGCCCCGTTCATATCTGTCACCGGCAGGTACATCGGCTGATCCAGAATGGCAAGCGCCTTCTCCTTGGTCAGATTACTGATTCCATTTTCTTTTGCCCAACGGAGCAAGATTTCGGCATACTGATCGTCGGTGCCGTCGGGGATGCCGGGCTTAGTGGGGTCATCTCGCCTCCAAAACAGGATCCCCTTTTTGGAATAATCCAAAACATCATCTTCATCTGCGTAGCTGCAAACATCAAACTCCCATTCCGTCTTATCGTTCAGGCCGAAAAAGTAAATTCCATCCTTTGTCTTAAAGGCCCGTGGAGTGATGGTCGCCGTATAGGCGCCGTCCTTCAGATTCCATTCGGAGATGTCAATGGTAACCTTTTTCCCATCAATAGAAATATTGCTCGCACTGGCAGTCGTTAGGTATTGCGCAACAATGTTGTCATCCCCATCCCGCAGGTCGATAGTTCCCAGGCCGAATTCGACTTCCTTATTGAACAGTATTTCAATCTTAGTATTGGGGCGGATCGTGGCGTGGTTGGGTGTGATCTTGACGATCCGGAGAAGATTATCCCGAGCCTCCATTCCCGGATCCCACGGACACTGGTCAAGGGTCTTGAAGGTGTAGCCATACTTTTCCGCATAATCCTGCGCCGTGGAGTCGATGTAGCCATAAATCGTGGTCTGTGTGGGAGAACCAAGGGTGTTTTTATCTTCATATATTTCGCACTCTGGATTCAGCATCGCAAGAGCTGTTAGATTATCACAACCATAGAATACTTTGGACCCCATACTATTCACGCTATTTGGAATCGTTATGCTCGTTAAGCTCTTGCAGCCATCAAATGCACCATTCTCAATGCTCGTTACACTATTCGGAATCGTCACGCTTGTCAAGCCGCTGCAGTCAGCGAATACCCCGATTCCAATGCTCGTCACGCTACTCGGTATCATCACACTCGTCATGCTGCTGCAGCCACAGAATGCATTGGGCCCAATGCTCGTCACACTATTCGGAATCGTCACGTTCGTCAAGCCCGTGCAGTGATAGAAAGCATTGCGCCCAATACTGGTCACACTATTCGGAATCGTCACGCTCGTCAAGCCGCTGCAGCCATCGAATGCATATTTCCCAATGCTCGTCACGCTATTCGGTATCATCACACTCGAACCTGTGTAGCCACAGAATGCATTGGGCCCAATGCTCGTCACACCATCTGGAATCGCCAAATCTGTTACAAGTATGCCATTCACATACAGATTATGAGCACAATACAATGGATTTGCTGAACCATACAATCCAAAATTAATTTTACACCATGCCGCAATATCTGTTATATGCACCTCCTTTAGATTGTTGCAGTCCTCAAAAGCATAGCTCTCAATGCTTGTCACGCTATTCGGAACTGTCACGCTCGTCAAGCTGCTGCAGCCACAGAATGCATTGGGCCCAATGCTCGTCACACCATCCGGAATCACCAAATCCGTTAGAAGTGTGCCATTTACATACAGATTATGGGCGTAATACAATGGGTTTGATGAATTAAACAATCCGAAATTAATTTTACACCATGTCGCAATATCTGTGATGTGCACCTCCTTTAGATTGTTGCAGTCCTCAAAAGCACTGTTCCCAATGCTCGTCACGCTATTCGGAATTGTCACACTTGTCAAGTTGCTACAGTGAATGAATGCACCGTTTCCAATGCTCGCCACGCCATCCGGGATCACCAAATCCGTTACAAGTGTGCCGTTCACATACAAATTATGAGCATAATACAATGGATTTGATGGATACACCTCAAAAACGATTTTACACCATGCCGCAATATCTGTTATATGCACCTCCCTAAGATTGTTGCAGTCGCCGAAAGCTTCGTCCTCAATGCTCGTCACGCTATTCGGAATCGTCACGCTTGTCAAGCTGCTGCAGTTATAGAATACTCTGTACATAATACTGGTCACACTATTCGGAATCGTCACGCTCGTTAAGCTGCTGCAGTCAGAGAACGCATAGGGACGAATGCTGGTCACGCTATTCGGAATGGTCACACTCGTCAAGCTACTGCAACCACGGAATGCATAATTCCCGATGTGGGTCACACTATTCGGAATCGTCACGTTCGTCAAGCCCGTGCAGTGATAGAATGCACCGTTCTCAATGCTCGTTACACTATTCGGAATAATTACGCTCGTCAAGCTACTGCAACTACTGAATGCACCATGCTCAATGCTCGTCACGCCATTTGGTATCGTTACGCTTGTCAAGCTACTGCAGCCAGAGAATGCATATTCCCCAATGCTGGTCACGCTATTTGGTATCGTTACGCTTGTCAAGCTACTGCAGCCAGAGAATGCATATTCCCCAATGCTGGTCACGCTATTTTTTAGAATTACTTCTTTTATACTCGAGTAACTTGACGCCCATGGTGTTTTTTCTTGCCAGGTGTAATCCCACATATCCCCCGTCCCAGAAATCGTCAGTGTACCCTCCGCATCCAATTCCCAAGTCAGATTGTCGCCGCAGCTGCCGCTGGAAACGGTTTCCGCCGCCATTGCGCTCACGGGCAGCAGTGTCAGCAGTATGCATAGGCACAGCAGTGCACTAACAAGTCTTTTCATTTGCGTTCCTCCAAGATTATATATGTTTCTCAAGTGATCAGCGTCTGAGTGGAGCCAAAGAAGGCTATTCCACTTTTTCAGACCTTGCCGCACACGCCGCCGGACAGCAGCATGCGCGCGTCAAGGTTTCTATATTTCTAACCCCTCCTCAGCTTTTCCAGAACATCCAGGTATTCCTCCGGTAAGGTCAGCTGCGGTTGGTCGGCGATTTTCCAGCCCAGTGGATCCGTGCTGCGGCGCACCTCCTCCAGCATATCCGGTATAGCCAGCAGCTTTTCCCGGCAAACCTGCGCACTGGCGTCATCTCCCGACTGCCAATAAAACAGCATGGCCGTATACAGCTTTTGAAAATAGTCGCCGTATTCGGCAAGCGTATAACGGCTGCAGGCAATGGCCGACTCTTTCTCCTGCATCATGGCTCGTATATCCCCCAGCGCATACGCTGCGTTGGCCTTGGCATCATGGCCCAGCGCTGAGTGTGGGCTGCACGCCAGCAGCCGGTCTGCCACCGCGTTCAGCTGCTCCGCGTCATCCAGGGTGGTAAGCTGTTTTTCTATCGCCCGCGTGTAAAACGGCGTAACCCGTAAAGCGGCCTGTGCGTTGCCCGTCAAAAACAGGAGGTCCCCTGTACTGAGCCATAGGCTCACGGCAAGAAAGCAGGAGGCCAGAAGTGTGACAGACATGGCTCCCGTTCTTCGAAGCCGGCAGCACTTCCCACCGTCTATTTGCAACGCAGGCAGCAGAAGAAGCCAAATCGCCAGAAATTGCAGGTCAAAGTCAACCAGCGCATGTCCCAGCAGCACGACCAACAGCATACGCTGGCGCATGGATGCCGATCGGCTGAAAATCCCGTGTATACCCGCGGCAGCGCAAAGGCCAGCTGGGAGCCATCCCACGTCGATCAGCAGCTGCAACAATTCATTGTGCACATAGGCCACGCTGTAAACACCGTGCTGGAAGCTTCCCTGCAAGGCATAATAGCCCATATAGCCTACGCCAAAGGGATGCTTCAAAATGACAGGAAGCAGGTCCTTTGCATACAGTATGCGTCCCAGCAAGGTACTGGAACCAGCCGCGGCCGGGTCGTAATGCTCACCCCCACTGAGGAAATATGTCAGCACGGCATACAGCCCTGCGGCTGCCGCCAGGCAGCAGAATAAAAGAAGAGCACACTTCCCGCTGCGACCCATTATGCCAACTGCCGCCAGCACTGCCACCAGGAGCAGCATAGCCCCGCGGCTGCCGCTTTCCAATACACCGAAAATCAGTAACGCGCAGAGGGCGTATTCGCACCAGGAGCGATTCTGCTGTGTGCAGACCAGCACCAGTGCGGCAATCAGAAACACTGCGAAGGTATTCGGATATTCAAAAAAACCGGCCAGACGCTGATTCACCAGAACCATATCCTGCAGGCCGGGGATCTTTCCCACCAGAAAACTCAGCAATACCATTTCCCCCGCTCCCCAGGGAAGCAGTGCGTAAACGGAATCGCGTTCCCCCGGAGCAACCTGTGACAGGGCCAATACATATAGAAGCAACGGAAATGTGTGTACAAAGCCAAACGGAGCCATTCCCTTGTCTGCGGCCCAGGCCACGCTACACGCATAGGCCAGCGGCAGCAGCAAAATCGCCACAGTTGATAAATTCCAGCGGAGCATGAGCTGACTGTTTCTCTTGAATGCAGCCGCGATGTACCAAACCAGGTAAATACCTACCGGAACAGCGGCAAATGAACAAAAACCGCCGGAGGCAAAGGGAAGTACGAATCCCAGCCATGCCAGCGGTTTTGCATCGTCCGGCACGGCGACCTTCCGCCTATGCAGAATAAGCCACCCCAGAACACCGTTTACCAGGCAGATCGCCCCGTACAGCAGGAGTTTGCGGGCAAGGGGACCGAGCAATGTCTGAAACAGCATAATTTCCTCCGAAATCTGAAAATATAAAAAGGGAACACCCAGATCAGGGCTTTTGCACTGGGTGTTCCCTTTTCCGCCATCTTGGAAACCCAACGATTTCCTTACTGCGTTATGTTATACGGTGTGCTTTTTCTTGCTCAGCACTGTTGCCCCGCCCATCGTTGCCAGGACGGCCATGGCGGCATAGAGGACTACGCCGGCATCTCCGGTTTTCGGAGTCGTGGGTTGATCGGGCTTGGCGGGTTGATCGGGCTCGCCGGTCGCGGGAATGGTCTCTGTGCGGGTCACACCGCAGATGGTGCAAGTGAAGGTTTTTTCGCCCGTCTCTGCTGCAGTGGCCTCCTTGGTGATCTTCCCCTCATCCCAATGGTGACCGGTGGCGGGGATCGTCACATCAGCAGCCTCTTTTTCACCGACCTCATCAGTGAAGTCCTTCTGGCAGCGAGCACAGCTCCAGTATTCCGTGTTGCCATCTTCGGTGCAGGTGGCAGCCTTGGCGGCATGGTGGGTCATGTCGTGGCCCAGAGCCTTGATAACCTGACCGTCAGCGATCTTTTTACCGCAGTCCAGGCACCAGGTATCGCCGCTGTAGCCATCCTCGGTGCAGGTGGCAGTCTTCTGACCCCGCACCTCGGTGTTTCCGGCATGGTTGTCGGGGTCCACCGGCAGCGTCACATTCTGCACCTCACGGGTACCAGCTTCGTCAGCGAAGCTCTTCTGGCAGCGGGCGCAGGTCCAGTATTCGATGTTGCCCTCTGCAACGCAGGTGGCAGCCTTGGCGGCATGGTGGGTCATGTCGTGGCCCAGGGCTTCGATAACCTGACCGTCAGCGATCTTTTTACTGCAGTCCAGGCACCAGGTATCGCCGCTGTAGCCGTCCTCGGTGCAGGTGGCATCCCTCTGACCCCGCACTTCGGTGTTTCCGGCATGGTTGTCGGGGGCCACCGGCAGCGTTACATTCTGCACCTCACGGGTACCGGCCTCGTCAACGAAGCTCTTCTGGCAGCGGGCACAGGTCCAGTATTCGATGTTGCCCTCTGCAACACAGGTGGCAGCCTTAGCAGCATGGTGGGTCATGTCATGGCCAAGAGCCTCAAGGACTTCCTCCTCCGTGGCCTGGCAGCGCAGGCAGGTATGATGTCTCAGGCCCTTTTCCGTGCAGGTGGCAGCCGTGTCCTCGATCCACTGATCCCAATCGTGGCCCAGAGCAGGAGCCACCAGAGACGTCAGCTCCAGTGCACCGGCAGCATCGCTGTAATCCTTGCCGCACTTGGTGCAGTGCCAATACTCTACGGTACCGTCGTTCGTGCAGGTGGCGGGTACAGCGTCATGATGAATCATGTTGTGGGTGTGATCCAGCTTGGGGATCTCCACACCCTCCTTGGCATACTGGCAGACGGTGCACTCCTCGTGCTTCATGCCGGTGCTTTCCTCGGTAGGCTCTCTGTCAATTACCCACTGGAAGTCGTGGACGGCCACATCCGTCTTGCTGCCGCAGTCGCAGGCGTGCCAATGATTTTCCGCGTCACTGGACCAATTCTTGCTGTAGTTGTGGCCCTGGGCAGGCAGAATGGTGTCCGCCTCTGTGATCTCCTTGGTGCAGGCTTGATCGCTGAAGAACTTGCCGCAGCGGGCGCAGGTCCAATACTCGATGTTGCCGTTTTCCTCGTGGGTAGGCTCCACGCGATCATGGTGCCGGCTGTCGTGGCCCAGGGCATCGACAACGGGGATCGCATCGATGGCGTTGCCGTCCTTATCCAGCATCTGGCCGCAGGCATCGCAGGTGTAGTACACCTCGCTGCCCGGCTCAGTGCAGGTAGCGGCAACAGCCGGATGCTCCGTTTTCGCGGTGTGGGGGCATGTAATGGTCAGTGTGGCAGTGGCTACCGCCGTATCTTCCCAGTACTCATCGCTGCCCTGGAAAATATCCGCTGTGATCAGAAGGGTCTTCAGGCCAAGCGTATACGTTCCTGCAGGCGTGTTTGCCGGGATGGTGAAGGTGATGTCGCAGATGTGGTCTGTCTCGTAGTTGTCCGGGGTAAAGGACATCCACGCGACCTTACCGCTGCCGATCTGGAAACCGGGCAGGTCCTGCGACGAGACAGCGGTTCCCTTGATGCCGCCTTCCTCGACGACGTTGGCCTCAAAGGAGTCCAGGGTGATCTTCTGATTGACCTTGATGGAGACGATGACGGTCTGTTCCTGATCGGACACATAGACAGTCGGCTTGTCCAACTCAGCCGAGAAGACGGCCCCTCGGTTGTTGCTTTCGTTGGCCGCCAGTGCCGGCACGCAGAGCGAAACGCTCAGCAGTACCACCAGCAGCAATGCCAACAATCGCTTGCTCAGGTGTTTCATGCTGTGATCTTCCTTTCTGTTATTTTCCAACACGCTTTCCGCGTGTGTTGGACAGTTTTACATGGGTGGAAGCTGCCGCTCACCACTTCACAGCGGCACTGTTGGTGACGGCGGAGAGGATCTGCCGGGCTTCCATGGCGCTGATCTTCCCGTCGCCATTGAGGTCGGCGCAGAGCATTTGCAGAGCGTCCAGACTGTCGGCGCGGGTAACGGCTGTCATGACCTGACGGGCCTCCTTGGCCGTAAGCTTGCCATCGCCGTCCAGGTCGCCGCGCACTGCCACAGTGACCTCCGACACACCCTCAGGCAGGGTATAGCTGTAGCTGCCATCGGCGTTGGCGGTGGGCGTCAGGCGGACGTAGTTCCCATCCGCGTCCTTATACGCTGCCACGCAGGCCCGGTCACAGGTCACCGTCAGCGTCTGCCCGTCCACCCGGCACACCGGCGCGTTATCCCCGCCGATGGGATTCACGACTACAGGGTCTATCCCACCGAAGTGGATGGTAGCATTCAGCAGAGGATCGTTGTTATCATCGATTTCCATTTTCTGCCACCGTCTCTCCGTTCCGGGGTAATAGACATCTTGGAGACCGGTGCAGCCGAAAAAGGCACCGTCTCCAATACTAGTCACACTGCCTGGAATATTCACGCTGGTCAGGGAACTGCAATCGTAAAAAGCGTAGTTTAAGATGCTGGTTACACCTTCCGGGATGTCCGCGCTTTTTAGCGAACTGCAGCCATAAAAGGTGCCCCACTCAATGCTGGTCACACCGTTTGGAATGTTCACACTGGTCAGGGCGCTGCACCAGCCAAAGGCACGGTCTCCAATACTAGTCACACTGTCGGGAATTGTGATTGCATTCAGCGACTTGCAGCCGCTGAATGCAGCGTTGGAAATGGCAATCAGACTCTGCGGCAGGGATATACTTGTCACAGCCCCCGAAGACGCAAATGCACTATCCATCATCACACGCGTTTCGTCCCGGACGGTATAGCTCGTAGCAGAATCCTTGTTTGCCACCGCCACTAGATACGGCCCTACGTACAGGATATTGCCCTCCCAGTTATCGGCGTTATTGTAGTAGGCGGTTCCGTCGAGGATTCCGGCTCCAAGCTTCGTGATCTGCCCGGGCCATACAACATCTGCAAGGGCAGTACAATTATAAAAGGCGTCCTCCCCAATACTAGTCACACCGTCCGGAATGTTCACACTGGTCAGAGAGTGGCAGCCTCTAAAGGTGGCTCTCTCAATGCTGGCCACACCATCTGGAATGTTCACACTGGTCAGGGAGCTACAGCCGCTAAAAGCACCGCTCCCAATACTAGTCACACTGTCCGGAATCCTTATATTATCCAGGGATTCGCAGCTGTAAAAAGCCCAGACTCCGATTCCTGTAATACTTTCCGGCAACTCGATTTCCTTCAGCGATGTACAATTAGCAAAGGACAGGTATGTTATATCCGTTACACTGTCCGGAATATTGATTTTTCCCAGTGATGTACAGCCTTGAAATGTTCCGGCTGGAATAGCAGCCAGTCCCTGGGGCAGAGTTATGTCTGTCATGGTTTTTAAGCCAGAAAATGCTTCGTTTGCCATTATGCGAGTTCCAGCTCGGACCGTATAGCTTGCGGCAGAATCTTCGCCTGCCACTGAGATTAGATACGGCCCTGCATACAGGATGTTTTCCACCCAGTTATCAGCGTTATTGTAGTAGGCCGATCCATCAACGACCCCTGCTCCAATTGCTGTGAGTTGTCCCGGCCAAGCAATATTCGTCAGAGCTTTGCAATTCGCAAAAGCACAGTCTCCGATTATAGTCACATCCTCTGGAATGTTCACACTGGTCAGAAAACTGCAGCCTCTAAAGGCATAGTCTCCGATACTGGTCACACTGTTTGGGATTGTCACACTGGCCAGAGAACTGCAACCCTCAAAGGCACAGTTCCCAATACTAGTCACACCGTTTGGAATGTTCACACTGGTCAGAGAGCTGCAGTCTCTAAAGGTATCCCTCTCAATGCTGGTCACACCGTCCGGAATATTCACACTGGTCAGGGAACTGCAGCCGCTAAAGGCATCGCCACCAATGCTGGTCACACCATTTGGGATGCTCACGCTGGTCAAAGAACTACAACCGTAAAAGGCTCCCCACCCAATGCTGGTCACACTGTCTGGAATGCTCACACTGGTCAGGGCGCTACAGTCGCAAAAGGTATAGTTTTCAATGCTGGTCACACCGCTCGGGATTGTCACACTGGTCAGGGAACTACAGCCGTAAAAGACCCGCTGCCCAATGTCGGTTACGCTGTTAGGGATTGTCACACCGGTCAAGGAACTGCAGCCGCTAAAGGTACCGTACCCAATGTAAGTCACGCCATTTGGAATATTTACGTTGGTCAGAGAGCCGCAGTTCTCGAAGGCACCGCTCCCAATGCTGGTCACGCTGTCCGGAATTGTCACACTGGTCAGGGAACTGCAGCCGTAAAAGGCATAGTACCCAATGCTGGTCACGCTGTTTGGAATTGTCACACTGGTCAGGGAACTGCACTCGTAAAAAGCACTATCCCCTATGTTGGTTACACCATCACCAAACACGACCGTCTGGATACGATCGGCATATTCATGCCAGGGTGCGAATTCCGAGTAGCTATAGTAGTCCGTCATATCCCCTGTGCCGGAGATAGTCAGGACTCCGTCGTCGGACAGTGTCCAGGTCAGATTTTCGCCGCAGGTGCCGGACGCAGTGTCGTCCGCCCAGCCAGCGGTGGGCAGCATGGTCAGCAGCATCAGTGCCGCCAGCAGCCAGGATAACAATCGTTTCATTTTCTTTCCTCCTTATATTTTTTCCGCCGCATCGGCAAGACGGTTCTCTCCGGTGCGGCGGAGATGCTCACCACTTCACGGAGGCGCTATTGGTGACGGCAGAGAGGACCTGCCGGGCTTCCATGGCACTGATCTTCCCGTCGCCGTTGAGGTCGGCGCAGAGCATTTGCAGAGCATCCAGACTGTCGGCGCGGGTAACGGCTGTCATGACTCGCCGTGCCTCCTTGGCCGTAAGCTTGCCGTCTCCATCCAGGTCGCCCCGCACCGCCACAGTGACCTCCGCCACACCCTCAGGCAGGGTATAGCTGTAGCTGCCGTTGGCGTTGGCGGTGGGGATCAGGCGGACGTAGTTCCCATCCGCATCCTTATACGCCGCCACGCAGGCTCGGTCGCAGGTCACCGTCAGCGTCTGCCCGTCTACCTGGCACGCCGGCGCATTGTCCCCACCGATGGGGTTCACAACTACCGCGGAGGCCTCTGCCCGGATGCCCGTAACCTTGAAGCCCCACTCGCTGCCGGAACCGTCGCTGTTTATCTGAATCTTCACCGTATCACCGGGGACCGTGACAATGGTTCCGGCCAGCTCTGTGCCGGTGTATTTACCGACCTGCTGCCCGTTTCCGTCATAAATGTACAAATAGTCGAAGCCGTCCTCCATGCAGGTCCGCTCATCGAAGGTCACATACAGCTTCTGTGCCCCGGGGCTGGTGTACAGCCAGACATCCGTGCAGCTGCCCGGATAATCGTGGGGACTCTCCATCTGCTCCGGCTGGGTGCAGATGTAAGCAGTGTTGCTGACAGTAACCTGGCAGGTCCTCGTCACGCCGCTGCCGTCCAGCGCAGCGGCTGTAACGGTAGCTGTGCCTTTTTTCAGCGCTGTCACCAAACCGTTTTCATCCACGGATGCCACGGCAGGATCGGAGCTGGTCCACTGGACCCGCTGATCGGCGGCATTGGAGGGATACACGCTGGCCTGAAGCTGGAAGGTATCCGTTGCCTCCATCGTCAGCGAGGACCGGTTCAGGGAAATGCTGGTCACAGGCTGCAGCACCGTTACCTTGCAGCTGGCGCTGGCCTTGCCCACACTGACCTTGATGGTGGCGGTGCCCACGCCCACGGCCTTTACCAGGCCGGTATCGCTGACCGTCACCACAGCGGTGTCGCTGCTTTTCCAAACCACCTCGTCGGTGAAATCCTCCGGCGTTACCGTCAGCGTCAGCTGGCCGGAAGCGCCCTTGTTCAGGGTCAGGACCGTCTGGTCCAGGCTGGCAGAGGTGGCGGAGACCTGCCGGTCCACGAATTTGATGCTGTTGGTATTGGCGAAGGTCTCGGCATACGTTCCGGCCACGCCGTAAATCGTCAGCTTGTCCAGGTAGCTGAAAGCGTTGGCGGAAACGCTGGTGACGCTGCGGGGGATGGTAATGGAGCTGAACTTGACAGAATCCTTGAAGGCGTTGTCCTTGATGGCTGTCACGCGCCGGGGCACCGTCAGCTGCTCCAGTGCGTCGCAGTGCCGGAAAGCGGAGGCGGGGATGGTCGTGATGCCGGCGCCCAGCTTCACATCCGTCAGAGCGTCGCAGTCATAGAACACGGAATCGCCCAGCGACGTCACGCCGTCGGGGATGGTGATTTTTGTCAGCCCATCGCAGTCGTAAAACGCCTGATAACCCACAGAGGTAACCGTGGCCGGGATGTCCATTTCCGTGATGGCGTCGCAATTGTAGAACGCATTAGAATCAATGAGCTCCGGAGCCTTGCTCCATACGATCTCCTTCAGCGCGGTGCAGTTTTTGAAGGCACCGTCCCGGATATACTGCACAGACTCCGGCAGCACCAGTTTCTCCAGTGCCGTGCAGCCTTCAAAGGTGGAGGCTGGGATCAATTCCCAAGCGTTGGGCAGGGTTACATCTGTAAGACTGGTGCAGTTGGCAAATATCTTTGTTCCTATGTTTACAACAGAATCCGGCAGTTTTATATCCGTCAATCCGGTGCAGCCTCTAAATGCATCTTCTTCAATTTCTGTTACCGCGTCCGGAATCGTTACTGCAACTATGCCGCTGTTCAAAAACGCGGCCTCCCCGATCTCTGTTACACTATCCGGAATGACAATATTCAGCTTCGCTGCGCAAAAGCATAGTATTGAGTTAGGAATCCTCGTCATTCCATCTTCAAACTTAACCTCCTGCAGGTTATTGCATCCTCGGAATGGACTATAAATCCCATCGTAATAATAGTGTGTATTTTCCACAGTCTTGGGAATCAATACCGATGTCAGCCCGGTGCACCCCCTGAACGCATCTCTCTCCAGTGTTTTCAAGTTCTTCGGCAGCTTTACATCTGTCAATCCAGTGCAGCCACTGAACGCATCTTCTTCAATTTCTGTTACCGTATCCGGAATCGTTACTGCAACTATGCCGCTGTTCAAAAACGCGGCCTCCCCGATCTCTGTTACACTATCCGGAATGACAATATTCAGCTTTGCTCCGCAAAAGCCAAGTATTAAGTTAGGAATCCTCGTCATTCCGTCTTCAAACTTAACCTCCTGCAGATTATCGCATCCTCGGAATGGACCATAAATCCCACCGTAATAAGAGTGTGTATTTTCCACAGTCTTGGGAATCAATACCGATGTCAGCCCGGTGCAGTCTCTAAAAGACTCATCCCCCAATATTTTTAAATTCTTCGGCAACTTTATACTCGTCAATCCAGTGCAGCCACTGAACGCATCTTCTTCAATTTCTGTTACCGTATCCGGAATCGTTACTGCAACTATGCCGCTGTTCAAAAACGCGGCCTCCCCGATCTCTGTTACACTATCCGGAATGACAATATTCAGCTTTGCTCCGCAAAAGCCAAGTATTAAGTTAGGAATCCTCGTCATTCCGTCTTCAAACTTAACCTCCTGCAGATTATCGCATCCTCGGAATGGGCAAAAAAATCCATTGCTATAAGTATGTATGCTTTCTACAGTCTTGGGAATCAATACCGATGTCAGTCCGGTACAGTCTCTAAACGCATCACCCCCCAGTGTTTTCAAGTTCTTCGGCAACTTTATACTCGTCAATCCAGTGCAGCCACTGAACGCATCCTGCCCAATCTCCGTTATCGTGTCCGGAATCGTTACTGCAGCCAGCCGTAAGTTGCCCTTGAAAGCTCTATAACCAATTGCCGTCACGGTGTGTCCGTCAATGGTTTCGGGGATGAACAGCGCCGCCACGCCGCCGCTGTAGCCGGTAATCGTGGCGTTTCCATCCCCATCGACGGTGTATGTATATGTGGGCATATTCACCACATCGCGCCGGCCGTCGTTGTAATACCGTGAGTTGATGGGAGTGAAATAGCGCCCAAACACACCAGTGGTGTCACAGGTGCAAGAGGGAACCCAAACATTGTCCTCAAGGTGGGAGACAGTGCGGATAGGGCTGTTTCTCCGGCTCCAGATATCTATCTGTTTGCTGTAGGACTTATTGATCTTCCAGCAGGAAACACCCACGTTGAGTCCAACATTTGCGTACAGCCAGGAGTCTGTACCCACACACAAATCCGGATACTCCGGTTCGCTGTGGGGAACTACCATGTAATTGCACTGAGCTCCGATCCTGGCGTAAATGGTGCCGTGAATGAACTCAAGGTTGGTAATATTGGCGGCAACCTTTAATCCCGCATGCACGTTGAAATTCGCGGCCAGAGAAAAACTTTCTTTGCTGAAATTCGCAATGGCGCGGAAGCCGTCCATGCTGGAATAGGAAACGCCCATGCTGAAGCTGCAACCATAGCTCAAGGTAATCGTGCCATCCACACCAATATCGGCCGTAATGGTGATGCTGCCGAAAAATCCTACGGGGACATATCCCAACTCAATAGAAGCGGGGGCAGAGAAAGGAATAGTGCTGGAAATTGAGGCATCTCCGTTGAGAATAACGCGAGCAGATACAGGCGTAGTCGGCCCGCCGGAGAGTCCATAGTCCAAGGACAGCTCGGAAAGGGTCGCCGACACCGCAACGCCACTGATCGTTTTGTTCAAAACAATATCCTTGATGTGCTTCGTCGCTCGGGCAGCTTGTGTGCGGTCAGTTGTCTCCGACCCGTCTGAGAAGATATACGCAATGTCTACACCATCAGCCGGTTCAAAATCCGCCAGGTCGCCCTGTACCCGGCCCTCCGCGTCAGCACTGCTCAGAATGCTGTCAAGAGCGACCTTCTCCACGGTAAGCACCGATGTCTGTCCGTCTTCGCGGATACTGACCGCTTTATAGCCCTTCGGGAACCCGCCCCGATAGATTACAAATGTTGTTCCCACCTTCACAGCAGCGGGAAGGTTCACAACGGTGATGGTACCGTCCTCGTTGATTTCCACAGGCGTGGACTCAGGGATTTCCACAACACCGCTTTCGTATGTAAAGGAATTGTTATGACCAACGTCGACTTTATCTCCGGCAATCACCGCCGCGGCGTCCTTGAGCATGGCGGTGGCCTCGGCGGAGGTCAGGGTCTGTTGGGGCAGGACCTTGCCGTCCTGCAGGGCGAACCATCCGCGGTTTACGGCCACCTGCAGGTCATCCGGATAGCTGACCTCGGCGGATTCGGCGTAGGTATATTCCGCTCCCTGGTCCAACTGGAAGCCCAGGCAGAAATTCAGCGTGTGGGCTGCAAATTCGCGGGTGGCGGGCTGGTCGGGTTCAAATGCCGACCCGGCCTCCAAATCAATGACACCGAACTCCACTGCCACCAGCAGGTCGCGGTAGCCTGCGGACGTCTCCTCCATGTCACTGTAATAGTTGTCAGGGTAGTTGTCCTCCTCCACGGTCATGTCAAAGGCCTTGACCAACTGCCGCACCCATTCGATGCGGCTTACCGGCTTCTCCTCAGCCATGACCTGCGGCACCAACAGCGCTCCTACGCTGCACAGTACCAGTATGAGTGCGATGAGTTTTTGTTTCATGTGATAGCTCTCCTTTTTTCTTATGGTGTAGTGCTATGTGTTTCGAAATGCTATGTATTATTGCTATTCATATACAAATCATCATTTTCTGAATGTGCAAACGTGGGGAGCAAAGTACAGGTTAGTGTCCACCGCTTTTTTTAGCAAGAATTTTGATATATGCTTGAAACTGGCAGCTTTCAATGGTATAATTATATAAAGTAGAGTAGGTTTTACGACAAACGTCTTTATACTTAGCGGCCGGGTAAAATTCTGTACTTTATTTGCCGTCATTCGCTAAATTTCGCCCAGCTCTGAAATGTCTGATGGGTAATACCGAGGCATTTTGCCGCTGCTCTTGCGGATAATTCGCCGCTTTGCCACGCTTTCAAAACCGCCGGATATTCCGGCGGTTTTTCTTTCGGCCTCCGCCCGAACTTCACACCCCGGGCCTTGGCCGCCGCAATTCCCTCTGCCTGCCGCTTGCGGATCATCTCCCGCTCCGTCTGCGCCACATAGGATAAAATTTGCAGCACCAAGTCGGCGATGAAGGTGCCTGTCAGGTCTTGGCCCCGGGCCCGCGTGTCCAGCAAAGGCATGTCCAGGACAACGATGTCCACCCGCTTTTCCTTGGTGATGACCCGCCACTGCTCCAGAATCTCCCCATAGTTGCGGCCCAGCCGGTCAATACTCTGTATGACCAGCAGATCGCCGGGGCGTAGCTTTTTTACGAGACGCTTGTATCGGGGGCGGTCAAAGTTTTTTCCGGACTGCTTGTCCATATAAATGTTCTTTTTGGCAATCCCAAACTCCGTCAGCGCAATCATTTGACGCTGTTCGTTTTGCTCCTTTGACGAGACCCTTGCATAGCCATAGTTCATAATCTGACCTCCAATCCATTGAATAAATAGATTGTAAGCCAGCCGCCAAAACTTCCAATTAACCCTTTTGAGATAATTATAACTCAAAAGGGTTAATCTTTTCAAGTGCTTTCGGATATGCTTTCTCTGTAAGAGGAGAGAGTGCTATGAATATCGGAGAGGCTGTCAAAGAGAGAATTATAGAGTTATGCCGGGAGCGAGATATTTCCATCAACAAACTGTGCAACATGAGCGGTGTCACGCAATCGACTGTCAATAATATTGTCAGCGGACGCAACAACAGTGCCACGATTTCAACCATCAAAAAGCTATGCGATGGCTTGGGTATCACGATTCAGGAGTTCTTTGCTTCAAATCTTTTTGCCGATCTGGAGCAGGAGATCGAATAACATGGACGGCGACTGCTACGGTGCAGCCGCCGCCTGACGTTATCTCTCCCAATGCTCTTTTTTCTTGGACTGATTCTGCGGAACTGTTCTCTGTTCTTTCTGCCGCTGCATAACCATCTGCCGCGCCTGCCGATTCTCCGCATCCTCTCCAAGCAGACGAGACGCTTCCTGCTTGGCGCTGAGCAGCATAATAAGGGAAGGCTTCTCGTGCATGGTATCCTCTAACTGCTGTTCTGCCGCCTTTTCCTGCGCAGGACGGATGGCCTGCCGTGCTTTGTACAGCTCTACCGGGTCAAAATCCGTAGCCTGCGCTTTCAGTTCTGCGTATTCGTCCAAAGCCTTATCCAACTCGGCAGAGTATTTTTGCTCCTGCGCCTCCAGCTTTTTCAGTCCAGCCTCCATGGTGGCAATATCCTTGCGGAATTCCTCTGCGCCTGCATCCTCCGCATACTCAAATTTTTGCAAAAGAAGCATCTTTTCAGAGCGCAGTTCCTCTAAACCTTCCGTCAACTCGGTAATGCGGACAACCAGTACTTTGCGTCGTTTCACGTGATATACTGGCAATGCCTTTTTCTCAGCAACCAATGTTTTGCGTTCCTTGCTCTTTTCCTTGATTTGCTGCACCAGACCGGTGTAACGCTCCAGCTCCGGCTTCCATACGGCAAGGGATTTCTGAATATGCGCTTTGCCGCTGCGAATATGCGAAAGCTGATAACAGAGGATCAGCACCCGGCTACGCAGCTTTTCCATCGCCTCGGCAATGGCCGGGAGGGTATCCTTTACCGCCTGTGCCAGCTTTCTGGCCGCAGCTTTCAACTCCCGCAGCAGGACGCTGTCTGCCTTGATTTGTCGATTGATTTCACAGCGGTCAGAGATAATTCCCTTGCGCTCCAACGCCTGCGCTGTTACGCCCTCGTGGATGGTGGGAATCTCGTCAATACCCCGTGCGGCGTTGCTGCGGTGGTCGATCCGCTCCACCCGTCCGGCGCGCTCCAGATAGAGATTGGTCACATCCGCCCACGCTACCCGCCATACAACAAGCTGTTCTTCTCTGTTCCAGCGCTCGGAGATGGGATTCTGTCTGCCGTAGCGGGTGCTTTTGGGATGCTTGTCAGCCCGGACAAGCCCCTGCGCCTCGGCAGCAGATGGCGTCATGTACACCTTCTTTTTGCCAACCTTGTAAGGGTACTGTTTCTCCCAACCCTCGTTCTGCGCCGCCCGGAACTCAGCGGCAGTGAAGCCGCGTTCCTCGCCGTTTTTCATGCAGAGATATTCCTTCTCGGTCTTGTACTGCCACTTGCCCCGTTCATCCAGCGGGCGCACCGTCAGCAGAATGTGAGCGTGGGGATTGTGACCATCGGTGTCATGGATGGCAGCATCGGCACACATTCCGTCTGATACAAACTGCTCCCGGATAAATTCTTGCAGCAACTCGACCTGCTCCTCACGGCTCAATTCTATTGGAAGCGCAACCACGAACTCCCGTGCCAACCGGCTGTCCTTCGCAGTCTCCACTTCCTCTACGGCGTTCCATAGCTGCTCACGGTCTTTCCATTCAGGCGGTGCCATAGCAGGGAGAAACACCTCACGCCAGACAAGTCCCTGCTTTTTTGTGTAGTCGTGCTGTATCCCGTCGTAGTCGTTGTAGAGACGGGAACAGCTCAGATAAGCGGAGGCGGCCACAGCGGAGCGTCCTGCGCCCCGGCTGACCACCTTCGCTTCCAGATGGTAAATTGCCATTATTCGTTTACCTCGTTTTCTTTTTTCTGTTTCTCTTTTGCAAAGAGAAAATGGACGGGCAGAACGCCCGTCCATCTCTGCGGCAAAGCTGCCGGTGGCAGGTTTGCGCAGGCAGGCGGCAACAGGGGTAGAGAATTTCTACCCCCAATTCTTTGCGCCCGTCGCAGGGAATTTGCCGTCTGCGCAGACGATGACAGCAGCACCCCCGCAGGTGCTGTGGCATTGTCTGGAGGCTGTCGCAACAGCCGCAATCCCCCTCGGAGAGCGCACGATGCCGCAAGGCATACCACCGCCTGTTTTACAGGTGGTGAGTAAGTGCGCCCTTCGGGAGAAAAAAGGAAGGCCCCCGGTTTACAAGGGTGCTCATAAGACAGTAATTCTAAAAATTACGATTATGGCATCTGTCAGGCGGGATTGGCAACGGAATAACGGGTATCTGGTGAGAGCCGGATACCCGTTATTTTTTTGCTGTCACGAAAAGCAATAGATTTATTCACAGCTTTCAGGTATAATTG
>ERZ827478.1075-NODE-1075-length-21802-cov-10.099416_pt1 | contig 21802 bp, 17 predicted proteins | sample MGYA00519705_ERZ827478 | MGnify/ENA primary metagenome ERZ827478 (study PRJEB31778, sample SAMEA3449318) | human gut metagenome | biome: human gut; feature: human-associated habitat; material: faeces | place: United Kingdom | collected 2010/2012 ... | reverse complement strand
CTAGTATAGGAAATAGTGCATTTAGTAATTGCAGCAGTTTAACAAGTATAGAAATCCCCAATAGTGTAACTAGTATAGGAAATAGTGCATTTAGTAATTGCAGCAGTTTAACAAGTATAGAAATCCCCAATAGTGTAACTAGTATAGGAAATAGTGCATTTAGTAATTGCAGCAGTTTAACAAGTATAGAAATACCAAATAGTGTAACTAGTATAGGAAATAGTGCATTTTCTGGCTGTAGAAGTTTAACAAGTATAGAAATCCCAAGTAGTGTAACTAGTATAGGAGATAATGCATTTGAAGGTTGTAGTAGTTTAACAAGTATAACAATACAAGGAGGAGTAACGAGCATAGGAAATAGTGCATTTAGTGGATGCAGCAGTTTAACAAGTATAGAAATCCCAAGTAGTGTAACTAGTATAGGAGATAGTGCATTTATGGGATGTAGAAATTTAACAAATATAAAAATCTCAGAAGGAGTACCAAGTATAGGGGATTACGCATTTGAAAGCTGCAGCAGTTTAACAAATATAGAAATCCCAAGTAGTGTAACTAGTATAGGAAATGGTGCATTTTATTACTGTAGCAGTTTAACAGGTATAAATGTGGAGGAAAATAATCAAAACTATTGTAGTGAAGATGGAGTACTGTTCAATAAAGATAAGACGAAATTAATACAATATCCAAGTAAAAAGTCGGATAAGCAATATGTAATTCCAAGTGGTGTAACTAGTATAGAAAGTAGTGCATTTATGAAATGTAGCAATTTAACAAGTATAGAAGTCCCAAGTAGTGTAGCGAGTATAGGAACTAGTGCATTTGAGCACTGTAGCAAATTAACAAGCATAAATATTCCGGAAGGAGTAACGAACATATATGGGTATACATTTTATGATTGTAGCAGTTTAATAAGCATAGAAATACCAAGTGGTGTAACTAGTATAGGAGATAGTGTATTTAGGAAATGTAGCAGTTTAACAAGTATAGAAATCCCAAGTGGTGTAACTAGTATAGGAAGTTGTGCATTTGAGTACTGTAGCAATTTAACAAGTATAGAAATCCCAAGTAGTGTAACAAGTATAGGAGCTTGTGCATTTCAAGGATGTAGCCAATTAACAAGTATAGAAATTCCAGAAGGAGTAACTAGTATTGGAGGTAGTACATTTTATAGTTGTAGCAAATTAACAAGTATAGAAATCCCAAATAGTGTAACTAGTATAGGAAGTTGTGCATTTGAGTACTGTAGCAAGTTAAACACAATCTATTACCACGGAACAGAAGAACAGTTTAAAGAAATTAAAATAGGCTCAGGTAACGATTACTTCAAAAGAGCTATAGTCAATTACATAGAATAAACAATAAAATCTAAAGAGAGAACTTATAAATAACAACGAAAATGTTATTATATAGAGTTCTCTCAATTTTTATATTAAGAACTATTCTAAAAAACAAAAAACATCTAAAATTCATTTTAGATAACTTAATAAAGCAATAATATATAAGAGCAAAAAAATTTTAATTTTGATAAAAATAATCTATTATTCCATTATAAATTCCCCATGCAAGTTTATCTTGATATGAGTCTTCTAAAAGCAGTTTTTCTTCTTCAGGATTTGATAAAAAACCGCATTCTACAATTGAAATTGGTACTTCTACATGTTTCATAATGTATACAGTGTCTAATTTCATAGCTACTCTTTTATTTTCCTTTTGAATAGATTCATTTAAGTTGGATTGCAAACTTTTAGCAAGTTTTGTGCTTTGCTCATTTCCATCTTTGTAAAAACATTGCCATCCCCAATATTGATTTTGTGGAATTTTGTTTAAATGTATTGAAACAAATATATCTGCACTATTTTCATTTCCTATTTTTACTCTATTGTGAATATCTGATATTTTTTTCTCTTTTAATGTTTTACTATCTAGGTCATAAATTGCATTTTCGTCACTTCTTGTTAATATTACTGTTGCACCACTTTGTTCTAATAGATTCTGAACTTTTAATGCAATCTTCAAATTTGTTTGTGCTTCTGTTGTTCCATTACTACTTTGTGCTCCTTCGTCTGGTATGCCATGACCTGCATCTAGTACTATAACTTTATTTGAAACAGGCAGTGCTACAGTAGGAACTGTGCTACTGTTATTGTCTATTCTTACAGTTTGAAATACAAAAACAAATAAAGAAACCAGTACCATTGAAGTAATTAATAATAATCTTTTTTTACTAAGTACAATCATAAAAAATCCCCCATATGTATTTTTATATAAAATATATGAGAAGAACTGTTTTTTAGAACTGTTTTTTAAAATATTACAAATATTACAGAAATGTAAAGAAATTGTAATAAAACGTCACTAAATGTAGTTCCGTAAAGAGTTTTGAAAATTTAACTTAAAACATGATTTAAGAGGTATTGCATCGTTTTTTAAGGTAAAGTAAGATATTATTAGATAATTTATTTTTGAAAAGGAGAAAAATAATATGAAAGGTAAAAAAATATTTAAACAAGTGGCTAGTATAATTACAATAGTACTACTTTTGCAGTATGTAAGCATACTTGCACCACTTATGCAAGTAAGAGCAGAATCTGCAACAGTTGATGGAATTGCGTGGACTTATAATATTGATTCAAATGGTAATGCGATAAATGTAAAACCAAGTAATAGGATAAATGGAGATATAACTATACCAAGTGAATTAAGCGGACATAGTGTAGTTAGTATAGGAAGTAATGCATTTTATTGGTGCGATAGTTTAACAAGTATAAAAATACCAGAAGGAGTAACAAGTATAGGAGAATCTGCATTTTATAATTGTAGCAAATTAACAAGTATAGAAATCCCAGGTAGCGTAACGAGTATAGGAAACCAGGCATTTGAAAAATGTAGAAGTTTAACAAGTATAAATATTCCAGAAGGAGTAACAAGTATAGGAGAATCTGCATTTTATAATTGTAGCAGTTTAACAAGTATAAAAATACCAGAAGGGGTAACGAGCATAGGAAGTGGAGCATTTTCTAATTGTAGCAGTTTAACAAGTATAGAAATCCCAAGTAGTGTAACAAGTATAGGAGGAGGAGCATTTTCTGACTGTAGAAGTTTAACAAGCATAAATGTGGAGGAAAATAATCAGAATTATTGTAGTGAAGATGGAGTATTGTTCAATAAAGATAAGACGAAATTGATAAAATATCCAATTAAAAAACTTGGAACAGAGTATATAATCCCAAGTAGTGTAGCTAGTATAGGAGATGGAGCATTTTCTGACTGTAGAAGTTTAACAAGTATAACAATACAAGAAGGAGTAAAGAGTATAGGAAGTAATGCATTTTATTGGTGCGATAGTTTAACAAGTATAAATATACCAGAAGGAGTAACAAGTATAGGAGGAGGAGCATTTAGGAGTTGTAGTAGATTAACAAGTATAGAAATTCCAAGTAGTGTAACTAGCATAGGCTATGGGGCATTTTGGTATTGTGACAATTTAACAATTATATGTAAATCTGATTCTTATGCGTATTCATTTGCAAAGGAGAATAATATAAATGTAAATGAGCAAGCTATTGTGAAATTTAATGATGAAAATTTATATAGTAAAATAAAAGAAATATGTAATGAATTGGGAAAAATGCAAGATTATAATGATGAAGAAAAGAAAATAACAATTAATGCAATAAATAAAATAACATCATTAGATTTATCAAATGCTCAAATAAGTGATTTGTCAGGAATGGAGAAATTTAACGGTTTAAAATATCTAAATCTAAATAACAACAATATAAAAGATATAAGAAACATAGGCAATTTGAGTGTACTAACAGAACTAAACTTAGATAATAATAAAATAAGTGATGTAAGTGTATTAGATAATATGCAATTTGATAAGCTAACATTAAAAAATCAAAGTATTGAAATGACAATAATGAAATATGAAAACGATTTACTAGATATATTGAAAAAAGCAGATAATAATAAATATTTTAATTATCAAATAGTTTCATATACAACTAACAACTGTAGTGTGAATGATGGAAAAGTAATCGTAAAAGATGATTTTAATACTAACGAAGAGGCAACAATAACAGTAAACAAAGGACTAATGGATGGTACAACATGTACAATAAAGACAGAAGACACAAACAACTTAAAAATTGAGGAAACATTAAATAATTCAATTTATTTAAACTTAGAAGCATATAAAAATGATGGTGTTTTGGATAAAAGTGATATTGACATTTGCTATGTATTAAATAATGGTGATGAAAAAAGATATACATCAGATATTGCACTAAAAGTTGGAAATAATAATGTTATTGTTAAGTTTTTTGGACGTGAACTAAAAAATATTACAATAGAAGGTAAAGTAAATATATCAGCATTTAGAAAAAATGGTAGAATTTATATACGTTCTAATCTAAATGATACTATCAAATATTCACTAACTAGTAATGGAGAGCTAGTAGAATATACAGCACCAATTAGTAATACTGATTCTAAAAGTATTTTTGTTAAAGTAGGAGAAAATAATATAAAAGAAGTAAACATAGATGATATGACAGACTCTGAAATATATGATACTAAAACAAGTGCTGATGTATATACTCAAGAAGTTCATATAGAACAGAGAAGTAGTTCTGTTCAAAAAGCGGTTAGAAGGAACGGAGAAATAACAGTGTACGAGGTGTTAGAAGATTTATCTTCAGCAGAGTATAAGTTAAGTGATAGTACAGAGTGGGTTACATATAATAAACTAGATAGGAAGATAATGAATATTGGTGCAGATAGCATATTAATTCGTGGAAAATTAATAACTGGTGATGTTGTATATAAAAAATTATATATTGCAGACGAAGACAGATTAGGTGAAGTTACAGGAATTTATAGTGAAAATAATAAAAATTATATTTTTAGACAGAATAGATATTTAGAAGGAGTATCTAAAGATTCAAAAGAAAATATTGTAATAAATGATGATACTGAAGTTAAGCAATTTAAAGAAAATGGAGTAATAGACATTACAAAAGTTGCAGGAGATGTTTTAGTCTTAAAGGATGATGGAAAAGTCTATAAAATTGTGGATTCAAATTATAATTTACAACAGATTACAGGAAGTGAGAAATTTACATGTATTTATGGTGTATATGCTGTAGATGTTAATAATGCAATATGGGAATGCAAATATAATTCAACAGATAAACAATATAATTATGAAAGATGTGATAAATATCAATTAAATAACATAGGAACAATACAAAAAATTATACAATCAAAGGGAATATTATACGTATTATGCACTGATGGAAGAGTAATTAGTTTATACAGTGGTTTAGAAGTTGCAAGTGATGTAATAGATATATCAGCGGATGACTCACAAATAAAAATATTAAAGCAAAATGAAATGTATCTAGATAATCAATTAATTAATTTAGACAGCATTATAAAAAATGGTGAAATTCCAGTAAGAATAAATAAAGATGGGATAATACTAACCAATAAAGGAAATCTTTATATACCAAATTATGGTACAATTAGTCGAAATAGTAACGATGAGCAGAACGAAAATAATACGAATATTAATATTGCTATAGATTCATATCCAGAGAAGCCTAGCAAGACGGGAATAAGTAAACTTGGGGATTATACGTATCAAGATAGTACAGGTAAAACATATTATATTATTGGTGATTATATAGAAGATTATTCATACTCTAATAATGTAAGTCATTGGAGTAAAAAGTATTATATAAAGAATAATGATGAAATATTAAAAGATTACAACGATATACAAGTATCAAAAGATGAAAGTGAAAATAATTTAAAGCAAAATAAAGTTGATATAAAAGTAAGCGTACCAGAAAATAAATATAAAATAAAAATGCCTAACAGTGAAATTTCAGAAAAAAACCAAATAACATATGAAGCAACAGATAATGGAATTTACACATTTGAATTTACAGATAAAAGCAGTAATTATACGGTAATTAGAACAGTTCATGTTTCAAGTATTCAAAGCAGAAAAGAAACTAAAGTGCCAGAAGTTACAGTAGTAAATGGAAAAATTAAATTAGAAAGTGATAATGATATTGAGTATTCTGTAGATAATGAAAATTGGACTAAATATACAAAAGAAATTGAATATAGTGTACCAATTTACGCAAGAATAATAAATAATGAGTATGAATGTAGTATTTTAAAAATAACAATAGATAAAGATGGCAAATTAAATGTTGAGAATACAGAAAATAGAAAAGTTAATGGATATATACTTCAAAATGGTAATGAATCTAATGTGGGCTTGTCAGATAAAAATAATAATAAAAATATAGAATTGGAAGAAGAAATAAAAAAAGACAATACAAATAGTAACCAAGATAATGATAACAATAAAGGATTATTAGGATTATTGAATAAGGTTGCATCTAATTTAATATATAGTTTTACTGCGACAGACAAGTTTTATCGTGGACAAAGCTTGGGTTATGCTTCTACTGATCCGTATACATCGCTTGGAGAAATAACATATAAAGATATGGAAAATGATAATGTAAGTATGCAAAGTGAAAATACAATAAGAGGTTTATCTGACAGTGCGAAAAATATTGATTATTCGGTAATATGTAATGCTAATTACATAGGAAATTCAAATAGTAAAACAATTTATGCATATGTAGACAGCGATGGAAACCTAGAAAGTAATATAGAAGTTATAAAAAAGGCTAAAGAAGTAATAGGAGATGAAAAATATGTTAAAGTAGTTGGAGATGGTTCTTCATTTTTAATCTTAACACAAAAAGGAGAAGTATATGCAGTTGCGAATGGAAATAATGAAAGTGGATTAGTACAATTATGGAATAAAATGAATTTAGGAAACTATTTGATAGCTGGTCCAACATTACGTATAGTTTATAAATTAGAAGTAAGTAATATTGTTGATATTTACGACTTTTCTACAGCTTTAACAAAAGATGGAGATGTAATTTCACTTTTAGTAGATGACACAAGCTTAACATCTGCTGTACAAGAACTTCAAGAGCAGACAGATAAGTATTTAGTAGCATCGCATTTAGCACTTAAAGACGGTAAATTATATAATTTAGATGATGTTACAAATGGAACAGAAGTAAAAGTTGGAAAGATTGTAGAATCAGATACACCGAAATATGGTACATATTCTAAAGAAAATAAAGCAATAAGGTTTTTTAATGGATTAAAAAGAAATGAAGATGGGACATTAAAAGATGTAACTAAAAAAGATGATGAAATTTATTTTGATGTTCAAGAATCAAATGAACAATTGCCAAGATTTGTCGATATAGCCGAAAATACTGAAAGTGGCTTGACAGCTCATTATGAATATATATGGATAGCTCATAGTGGCTCAGCGGAGGAAAATCAAGATAATTATGACAACAGCACTGCTAATAAATATATACCAGTATATGCACTAGCAGAAAATGGAGAAGTTTGGGCATATATTGGAGGTTGTATTGTAGATACAGGTGTAAATTTAGAATATTTTGGACCAACAGCAAATTATAATTTAAGTAATAATAATTGGACAAATCAAAGTATTACTTTAAATTCTTCAGAAAATACAACAAGTAAAGTTGTAAGTGTAGTTGTAAAAGCAGGAGATACAGTTGTATCTGAAACAAAAGACAAAAATGCTAAAAGTGAGAATACTCCAATTACTGTTGAAAAAAATGGAATATATACAATTAATGTAACAGATTCAAAAGGAAGAACATATACAAGTAAAATTAAAGTAGCTAATATAGATAAATTAAAACCTACAATAGAAACTGTGGAAAGCACAACAGATGGTGAAGTTAATGTAAAAGCATATGATACAGAGGCAACAGAAAATTATGGTAAATCTGGAATTGCAAAAATAGAAGTTGCATATGAAGAACCAAATGAGCAAACACAGTGGCAACAAATTGCTACGCAAGTTGATGAAAAAGGCAATACTAATGCAACAGTTAAATTTATAGAAGGCAAAAATGTAGCATATGTAAGAGCAATAGATAATGCAGGAAATATAAGTGACGTAACTAAACTACAACCAGAAACAATTATAACAGGAAAAGTTATAGTAAAATATCAAGATGAAGAAGGAAACAGTATAAAGCAAGATGTTACAATAACAGGAAAAGTAGGAACAGATTACAGTGTAAACGAAGAAGAAATAAATGGATATGAATATATAGAAGTAGTAGGAAATAAAGAAGGTAAATATACAAAAGAGAATCAAGAAGTTATATTCAAATACAGAAAAGTTGAAGAAGAAAAACCAGTAATTCCACAAACAGGACAGGCTAGAACAATATATTTAATTCTTGGACTAGTAATTATAATATGTATAGGTGGACTTGTTTATATAAAAATAATTAAAGAAAGATAATTAAAGAAAAATCACGATACTTTTAAATAAGGTCGTGATTTTTTAAATTTTAAAACTATAAACATACATATTTTTTAGTTGGTATTTCAAAAAGGTATTGAAAAAATGTGTAAAGTGTGTAATATTAATAATAAAAATTAATTACAAAGGAGAAGAAAAGTTGAGAGAAAATATTTTAAAAAAATGGAGTACAAAAAAATGCTTAATTACAATCTGGGGAATATTGGTATTAATTGGAACAGTTTTTTTTATTTTAGAAAAAACAAGGTTTGTACAATTGATTGATTTGGATATTTTATGGCATATAAAAACAGGAGATTGGATTTTAAAAAATGGATATGTTCCAAATGTTGATGTTTTTTCTTGGCATAAAGGCTTAAATTGGATTCCACATGAGTGGCTTTATGATGTTTTTTTGAGTGTTATATATGGAAGTTTTGGATTGCAGGGAATTGAGATACTTGCTACCACTTTATTATTTGCAAGAGTTGCATTTGTAACAATTTATAATGTGATAATAAAAAAGGAAGATATACAAGGATATTCCATATTTGCAGTATGTATGCTAATTATTATGGGATATACATGGGCAGTAGGTAGACCCTTAGAACTTACCGCAATTATTATGCTTATAAATTTACTTATATTTATAAAAAAAAGAAAAAAAATTACATATTATTTAACTTTAGGAATAACAGGTTTTTTAATTTCAAATTTACATGGTGGAGCAATTTGGACTGTCTTTGCACCAATTATTGTACTGTTATTAGTTGATTTAGCTTATTTATGGAAAGATAGAAAGCAAGAATCTAAAGATGAACATAAAGAAGCGCTTTTTACTAAGCTAAAGGCAATTGGAATAGGAATAATTGCAGGCTTAATAAACCCTCATGGAATACAAGTATACAATTATTGTATAAAAATGCTATTTACAAGCGCAAGCCAAGCAACAAATACGATTGCAGAATGGCAACCAATTACTTTTATAAGTACTATTGCATGTTTACTATTTTTAGTAATATTTGTTTCTTTTGCATTTGATAAAAAAATATACCAATTAGATAAAGAGTCTATATCTAAACTATTGATAATATGTTTCTGGGGAGTTGGAATGTTAAGATATTGCAGACTAACACCAATATTTACATTTACAGTTTTACTATGGGGATATGAGTTTGTGAAAAACTTTATTATTTATATTGTAAATAGTTTTAGCTTAAATAAAATATTTAATATTTTGAAAATTGTGACTACAATATGTGGTGTTATTTTTATAATACTAACTATGATAATGGGAGGAAAATGGTTTAATTATTATTTTAAACATGATGAAGAGACACTTATGAGGGCACAATTCCCATATAAATGTATTGAATATCTAAAAGAAAATAACATAAAGGATAAAATATATAATGACAATGTTTGGGGAAATTGGATGTTATTTAATGATATTCCAACATTTATAGATGGAAGATGTGATCCATTTGTAAAGGAATTTAGTCCTGGAAACAATCAATTTGTTGAAGTGGCTAATACAAAAACATTAGATGCTTATTTATATATTTTCGATAAATATGATATTCAATATGTCTTTTTACAAAACAACAAAGACGTACGCATACTACTAGAGAGTACTGCACAATGGGAAACAGTAGTTATAGAAGACATGGGAATGATTTTAAAAAGAAAATAAATCTTGTAATTTTATATATAAATGTGTTATAGTATAAATTATGAAAAACGTATGTGGAGGGATATCATGAATAGAGGAAGAAGATATGAAGCAGGCGGAGAGTTAAATATAAAAAAGGTAATAGCTGTAATTATTGCAATTGCAGTAATCATCATGGTTATTGTAGGACTTTCTAAGATTTTAAATACAAAGCCAAAAGATAACGAGAAAATAATTTCAATAGACTATTTTTCAGTATATACAAATGGAAAATGGGGAGTTATTAATTCAAAAGGAGAAACTATTGTTGAACCAACCTATGAAGAAATGATTCAAATTCCAAATAAATCAAAAGCAGTGTTTATTTGCACATATGATGTTGACTATAACACAGGTAAATATAAAACAAAAGCATTAAATGAAAAAGGACAAATTTTTTCACAATATGAATTAGTAGAACCAATTTATAATGTTGATGAGAATAATAATTTATCAACAGAAGATAGCATATTAAAGGTATGCAATAATGGAAAATATGGTATTATAGATTTTAACGGAAAAGAAATTGCTTCATGTCAATATGACGAAATTTATGCATTAGACGGTGTAAAAAATAGCATTATTACAGTTAAAGATAATAAAAAAGGTCTAATAGATACTAAAGGAAATGTTATTATAGAAAATGACTATAAAAATATAGAAAATTTAACTTCTAAATACGAGAATGGATATGTTGTTCAAAATACAGAAAATAAATATGGCGTAATTAATTATAATAAAAAAGTAGCATTAGAATGTAAATATGATGAGATTAAAAAAGTATATGGAGATAATTCATATGTTGTAAAAGAAAATTCTAAATTAAAAATTATAGATACTACGGGAAATGTTTACTTAGAAAATAAATATTCAGATATACTTGCAATAAATGATGGCAATGCAATAGTAAAAAAAGATAATAAATTTGGAGTTGTTTCAAAAACAGGAGATGAAAAAGTACCAGTAGAATATCAAGAACTATCTTATTTATACTCAAATAATTATATAGCTAAAAAAGATGGAAAATATGGAGTAATAAATATAGACGACAATGTACTATTAGATTTCCAATACACAAGTTTATTCTATAGAGATACTGCAGATTTCTTAGAGGGCAATAAAGGTCAGGCAGAATCTGATATTATTAGCCATACATTCCAAGTGAAGCTAACAGGAACAGTTTCAGAAGTTAATGTTGAAAAAGGATATATTAAAGTAAGACAAAATAATGAAAATAAATATTATACATTAAAATTTGAAGAAAAGAAACAACAAGATATTTTAAAATCTAATACTTTATTCTTACAAAAAAAGGATGAAAAATATGGATTTGTAGATAAAAACGGAGTTCCAGTAGTAAATTATATTTATGATGATGCAACAGAACAAGATGAATATGGATATGCATGTGTAAAAAAGGACGGAAAATGGGGAGCAATAGATCAAAAAGGAAAAGTTGTTGTAGAACCAAAATATTCTTTAGAAAACAATACAATTATAAAGTTCATCGGTAAATGGCATCTTGCAGAGGATTTAAATGCTAATTATTATACTGATGCTGAATAAAATGGAGACAGGTAATGGAAGTAAAAACAGGAATTGATATTATCGAAGTTGGAAGAATAAAAAATGCAATTGAAAGCTCAAATGGCAAGTTTTTAGAAAAAGTATATACACGGAAATGAAATTATTTATTGCAATTCTAAAGGAAAAAATTGTTATGAACATTTTGCAGCTAGATTTGCAGCAAAAGAGGCAGTAATTAAAGCATTATCAGATTTACTAAAAAATAAATATGAATTAGATTGGAAGGATATCGAAATAATAAATAGTAAAGATGGGAAGCCTAAATTAATACTTCATAGAGAAATAAAAAATATAGCAAGTATTGACATTAGTTTATCTCATTTAAAGGAATATGCAGTTGCAAACGCTATGATTTTAGTAGAAAATGACCCATCTTAAAATGGGTCATTTTTTAAGAAGAAAGGAGAAAAAATGGAGTTTTTTGATTCACATGCACATTATGATGACGAAAAATTTGATGAAGATAGAAAGAAAGTTATAAGTAAAATTTATAAAGAAGGAGTTACAAGAGTAATATCAGCAGGTTATAGTATTGAATCTTCTAAAAAAGCTATACAGCTTGCAAAGAAAAATGAATTTATATATGCCACATGCGGAGTTTCACCAAATGATATTCCATCTTCAGCAAGCGAATGGAAAAATCAATATAAAATGTTAGAGAAACTTATAAAAAAAGACAAAGTTGTTGCCGTTGGAGAAATAGGACTTGATTACTATTGGAATAAGGAAAATAAAGAATTACAAAAAGAGATATTTATAAATCAAATAGAACTTGCTAATAAATATAATCTGCCAATTGTTATTCATACAAGAGAGGCAATTATGGATACAATTGATATTCTAAAAAATAAAATAATAGTAAAAAAAGCAGGTGTCTTTCACTGCTGTCCACAAAACAAGGAACTTATTAAAGAAGCATTAAAGCTTGGATTTTATATTTCATTTGCAGGCCCAATTACTTTTAAAAGTTCAAAAAATGCTAAAGAAATTGTGAACATGGTTCCAATTGATAGAATACTAATTGAAACAGATAGTCCATATTTATCTCCAGAACCTAATAGGGGTAAAAGAAATGATTCTACAAATGTTAAATTTACTGCTGCTAAAATTGCAGAATTTAGGAATATAACACTTGAAGAAGCTGCAAGTGCTACTTATAAAAATGCTAATAAAATTTTCTCTATATAGATGTTAATTGTCATAAGTATTGTACAAGTATCATATAATATATTATACTATTTAATTACTTAACAATTGTATGTATTCGGACTCTAAGAATTTCACATTTATATTAAGTAACATATAGAACCTTGTTTTTTCCAAATTTGACATATTTTTATATAAATGTTATAATAAGATTGTTTCTTAAAAGGAGGGACTAAAATAATATATGAAAAAAGATGATAAAGCATCAGTATCGCTAAAGAAAATAATTGTTATAAGTTTAATAATGATTTTTGTTATGGGAATTAGTGTAATGGCAACAAATTCTAAAGTTAGCAATGTAAAGATTATCTTATCTAATGGATATGAAATGAAGGTTTTAACATCAAAAACTAAGGTTTCAGAAATTTTAGATGAAAATCATATAATTCTTTTACCAGAAGAAAAAACGGTGCCAAAGAGTGATGAGGAATTATCAGATAATAAAACTATAAAAATTTCTAAGAAAGATGAAGAAGAGCAAACTATTGCAAATCAAACAGGAGAAGTAACTATAGAAGAAATTTTACAAAGTTATGATTCTATTGTTGAAAAAATTATAAAAGAACAAATAACAATTCCATATGAAACTGTTACAAAAGATGTTTCAACAGGTACAGGAACTAAACAAGATAAAGTAGTTCAAAAAGGTGAAGATGGAATTAAAGAAATTACTTATAAAGCAAAATATCAAAACGATGTAGAGATAGAAAAGGTGGAAATCTCTTCAGAAGTAATAAAAGAACCTGTTAATAAAATTGTAGAAGTAAGAACAAATCAGGTGACATCAAGAGCTTCGACAGAAAGAAAAGCTACTTCTAATCCTGCACAAACAAGTACTACATCACTTGCAAAAAAAGTTGAAGGTATTACACCAACTGTAAAAACCTTAAATGCATCTGCATATACTGCTTCAACATGTGGTAAAGCACCAGGTTCAAGTGGGTATGGAAGAACTTCTTCAGGTGCTATGGCATCATCATGGTATACAGTTGCAGCAGGAAGTGGGTATAAGTTAGGTACAGTTATTTACATTCCATATTTTGCAAATAAACCAAATGGTGGTTGGTTTGTTGTACAAGATAGAGGTGGAGCAATTTCTAATAACAGAGTAGATGTTTATATGAACACTTATAATGAATGTATCAGCTTTGGTAGAAGAAATCTAGAATGTTATATTTATGAATTTTAAAATAAGAGAAACAAAAAGGAGATTAAATACTAAAAATGAGTGTATAATCTCTTTTTTTAATAAGAATGGTGGTAAAAAATGAACGAAAAAAAGAATTGGAAAAAATGGTTATATTGGTTTTCTTTTTCAATAGCAGTAATTATTATATATAAGATATTTGATAATTTTTCACAAATAGGAGATTGGCTAAAAAATTTCTTTTCTATTATAATGCCATTTATTATAGGAGTGCTAATTGCATATATTTTATATTTGCCATGTAAAAAATTTGAAAGGATATATAGTAAAATAAAAATAGTAAAGAAAAGAGCAAGACCACTTAGTATTATTACAGTATACACTATTGTAACTATAATTATAATTCTTGCAATAAGATTTGTTGTGCCTGTAATTTTACAAAGTTTTAATGATTTAATAAGTAATTTCCAAAATTATTTTAATATAACAATGCAGAGCATTAATGAGCTTCCAGATGATTCTATCTTTAAAAGTGAATTCTTTTCGAAAATTGTAAATGAAGTTAGAAATTATGATTTTACTCGACTTATTAATATAGATACTATAACTCAATATGCACAAAGTGCAATTAGTTTTGCAACAGGCATTTTCGACTTTTTTGTATCAATTATCGTTTCAATATACATATTGTTAGAAAGAAGGGAAATAATAGGATTTGCAAAGAAGCTTTCAGGAGCAATATTTAAGAAAAATGTTTATAAAAATATAGGTCGTTATTTTAATAAAACAAATGAAGTATTTTTTAAGTTTTTATCAAGTCAGTTATTAGATGCTATAATTGTTGGCATTTTAGTATCAGTTGCTATGTCAATAATGGGAGTAAAATATGCAGTACTACTAGGATTTATGATAGGACTATTTAATATGATACCTTATTTTGGAGCAATTATAGCGGTTGTTATTGCAATTATTATTACACTTTTAACTGGTGGACTATCACAGGCAATTTGGATGACAATTGTTGTTATTATATTACAACAAATAGATGCTAATATTATAAATCCAAAGATAGTAGGAGATTCTTTAAAAATAAGCCCACTACTTGTAATTTTTGCAGTTACATTAGGTGGAGCATACTTTGGAGTACTTGGAATGTTCTTGGCAGTTCCAGTTATTGCAGTTATAAAGATAATTTTAACGGATTTTATTGAGTATAAAAATAGAACAGAAGAAGGTTAGTTAACAAAGGAAGGAAAAAATGAAAAAGATTAAATTATTTATAGAAATTATACTTATAGTTAGTATTTTTATTCTTGTTGGAATGATTGCTTATGACTATTATGATATGGAAAAAACCAAAAAAGATACAGGCAGTATGATAAATGAAATAGATGGAATTATTGTTGCTAATAAAGAATTTAATGAAAGCAATTTAAATGATAATACAGATAATAGAAATACAAATATAAAAGATAATAGAAATTCAAAAAAAATAGCGAAAGTATCTGGATGTGTTGTATATGGAAAAATTAAAATAGATAAAATTGAAATTGAGTATCCAATTATAGAGTATGCAAGTGAAAACTCGTTATGGAAGTCAATTTGCAAAATATCTAGTAATGATATTAATGGTAAGGGAAATTTGTGTTTAGCAGGGCATAATATGAGAAATTTCAGTATGTTTGGAAATTTAAGAAAAGTAGATATTGGAGATACAATAGTTATTACAAACTTAAATGGTGAAGAATATGTTTATAAAGTATATGAAAAAACATATGTTAACCCAGATCAAACTGAAGTCCTAAAAGATACTGATGAGGCGATTGTAACTCTTGTTACGTGCAATGATGCCTCAAATAAAAGATTAATTGTAAAAGGCATCAGTGTCAGTGAGAACAGTTCTGTTTGAATTAATGTGAAAATGTAATATAAATTTAATATAATGAGCTTATATAGGCTTCCGTAGGGGGAAAATAAATTATAACGTTTTCCCACTCTTTTTTTTTTATGATTAAAGTGTTAAGATTTACGTATAGAAATATATAAATATAATAAGAAAGTGAGTGAACTTATGAAAAAGGCAATTAATGCATTTCAATTTCTTATAATAACGATAGGAATTATTGTTATTAGTATTTTTATAATACCTATTATTTTTGGTATTAAACCTTTTGTGGTTCTATCTGGTTCAATGGAGAAGGAAATAAAAACAGGCTCGATTGTATATGTTAATTCAAACATAAAAGCAGAAAATATAAAAGTTGGCGATATTATAGCATTTAGTATTAATAATGGACAAGCGACTCATAGAGTAATTAGCATAAATGATAATAGAACTTTTACTACTAAGGGAGATGCAAATCAAACTGAAGATTTAACTCAAGTTAAGTTTGAAAATTATATGGGAAAAACTATATTATCTATTCCATATTTAGGATATATAGTTAGCGATTTACAAGCTCATATAAAACTTGTTATAGCTTTAGGAGTATTAAGTATTATTTTAGTAATTGTTGTTAATAAAGATAATAAAGAAATATGTGATAAAAATTAATTATTATAGAAGGGAGGAGAACAAGTATGAGGGAAAAAGTTAAAAGTAAGAAAAAAATATTTGTTATTATTTCAATTATTGCTATTGTTTTTATTATTGCAATTGTAAATATAGCCAATAAAGACACTATGTTAGCTTATTATACAAGCATGGATAAGACAATAAACAAATTTAAAATTAGTAAAGTACAAGCTAATGTTGAAGAACCAGGTTATACAGATAATCAAATATTAAAGCCAAATTCGCAAATAACAAAAGACCCAACATTATCGAATACTGGTGAAGTTCAAAGCTATATAAGAGCGCAAGTGTATGTTCCAATAACTAAAAATATTAGGTATGTAAATCAAAATGAAAATGTCGTAATACCACAAGAAGAGATAGAAATTGTATCTTATGCAGTAAACAGCGGATGGGAACTCGTTTCACAAGACGGATTTTCTGGTGTGGTTCAAGATAAAGATGGAAGTAAATACAAAGTATATACTTATAAATATATGGAAGATGGGGAAGAAAAGAAAGTACAAGCTGGAGAAAAAATTGATCAACCAGTATTTAGTAAAATTAAAGTTATAAATTATTTAGATTTGGACAAGGCAGTAAAATTTAATGTGTATGTTAAGGCAATTGCAACACAAGCAAATGGCGAATCTGCAGATGAAATGTGGACATACTATAAAAACCAAAATAAAATGGAATTATAGGAGGAAATTATAAATGAAAAAGAAGAAAAAAGTTATAATAAGCATTGTAATTATTGCATTTATAATGGCTGCTTGTGCAGTTACCTATGGATATTTTACATATAGAGAATCTAAAAAGAATACAATAGTACTTGGATATAATAATATAGTTTTAAACGAAAATTACCTTCCACCACTAAAAATTGAAAAAGGAATTAGTTTTACAAAAGAGCCGTATGTAACTAATACAGGAAATGTAGAATGTTATGTAAGAGTTAAATCTGTGGTTTCAGATAGTAGAGTAGAAGCAGGAATAAGTATAGATTATAATACAAATGATTTTGAGTATAATACAGAAGATGGATATTGGTATTATAAAAAAATATTAAAACCAGGAGAATCTTCTGAAAAGTTATTTACAAAGGTTTCTATTTCAGCTGATGCAGATGATTTAGTATTAGATGGATTTGACATTTTTGTTTATGCTGAATCTGTTCAAACAATAGATGGAAAATCTATGAATGAAGTATGGAATTATTTTGGATAAAATTTAAGTTTTTATTAAGTAATTTCTTAGTAAAGCAGCAATGAATGCAAAGATATATGAAAAAATATGAATTGGAGGTGAGTAAAAAATGAAGCAAGTAACTAAAAAGACGAAAATTATTGCAATAATAGTGGCTATAGTAGCTATAATTGGTATAGCGGGAATTTTTGCATATTTTACAGATGTTGCAACAGTAACAAACAAGGCTAAAGTTGGAATCGTGGATATCAAATTAGATGAATATATGATAGATAGTAATAACAATAAGGTAAAATGGCAAAATGAACAGACTATATTACCAGGACAAACAATTAGCAAAATTCCAGAAATATCTTGTGTAAAAGGGTCAGCAGATTGTTATATAAGAGCAAAAGTAGAAATTTCAGCAAAAGATAAGGATCTTAACAAACATTCCGAGATGTTAACATTAGATAATTTAAATATTGATACAGATAAATGGTATTATTGTAAAGAAGATGGATATTTTTATTATAAAAATGTTTTGACAGATAAAAGTGAAAGTGTTATATTGTTTACAGAAGTAACTATACCTTCAAAATGGGATAATACTTGGTCATTACAAGAGTTATCAATAGATGTTACAGCAGAAGCAATTCAAGAGAAGAACTTTACACCAGATTTTAGCGAAAACTCTAAAAATCCATGGCCAGGAATAACAAAAGATGATATTGAAGTATGCAAGTATCCAGATCATGTGAAATAGTATGACAGAAAAAGCGAGGAATGTAATATGTGTAGGAAAAATAATATAAAAGCAATAATTAGTATTATTTTTGTAATAAGTCTTATATTTATATTAATAGTACCCAAAAAGGTTAATGCTAATACTGTAGAATATACAGGAGATGAAACAGGAGTAGTTACTACACTTGGAGATTTCTTTGTGAGCTTTGGAGAATTAATGCCAGGCGATGTAAAGGAAGGTAAAGCATTAATAAAAAATAAAACTAAAGATAAAGTTGAGGTGTTTTTTAGAACAGAAAAATTAACATTTGGACAAGATTATGATGAAATAGACACATCATTACTACAAAAGATAAAACTAAAGATAAAATTAAAGAGAGATGGTACAGAAGAAAAGCTTTTATATAATGGAGATTTAGGAGCAGAGAGTTTAAATAAATATATTTCATTAGGAATATACGAAAAGGGCTATGATGGCGAATTTATTTTCACTATAGAAGTACCAAAAGAATTAAAAAATGCTTATGCATTATCAAAAATAGATGTAAAGTGGATATTTGCAGTAGAAAAAGAGGGCAATAAACCACAAGACAAACCAAGTCAGGATGATCCAAGTAAGGATGATACAAATAATAACAAAGAAACTCAGGATAATCAAAATCCAAACAACTCAAATCAAAGTGACTCAAATAAAGATAACCCAAATAAAAGTAATGCAAGTTCTAATCAAGGTAATATAAAAACAGGAGATTATATTTATTATATAATTATAATATTATCAGTAATAGTAATTATAAATATTATTATTATTGCAATAAGGGGGAAAAAGAAAAATGAAGAGTAAGAATGTGAGAGTTATTATATTTGCAATTGCGATAATTGCCATTATATCAGTGCCTGGAATTTTTTCATATTTAACAGATGCTGAAGCGGTATCAAATATTTTTGTGGTTGGAGAGGTTAAAATTGATTTGCAGGAACCAAAGTGGAAGGATTCCATAGATTCAAATAATAATGGAATTCCTGATTATGCAGAGAATATTGTTCCGAATGCCACAATAGTTAAAGATCCACAGATAAAAAATACAGGTAACAATAATGCTTATGTATATATAAAGGTGAAAGTACCAGCTAAGAAAGTAGTAGTAGCAGATAGTAATGGAAAAGTTAAAAATGAAGGAAATCCAACAGATACACAGTTGTTTACATATGATGTAAATAATGATTGGAAGGAGATTGTATCGGCTAGAAAAGATAATTTAAATGACTCTAACGAAATTGAGTCTTATACATATGTTTATTATTATAATAAAGAGTTAAGAACAAATGAAACAACTCGGAACTTTGTTTGATACAGTTACATTTGCAAATTTGGTTGGAGAACAAGAACAATTACATTCTTATAAAATTGATTTAGAGGCTTATGCTATTCAGTCTGATAATTTACCAGAAGATACGACAATTGAAGGTGCATATGCTGTGTATGTAAATCAAAATGCTTAATATAAATAGTTTTAGATTTTTAGTTTAAAGTATAGCAAAAGATATATGTTTTGCTATATTTTTTTATTGGCTCTTTGAAAAAATGCTTAAGGTTTTGTATCCGTAAGGAAGCGGCAGGGTGCCTAAGTAATAAATAAGAAAAAACGTTCTCCAAGGCGCTTTAGTTTGTGCTTATTTCATATTTTATTGAACACACTCTAAATAGAGATACTAGCGATTGTGTAATGGTCGAACTTATTTTTTCTTATTTATTACTAAGGCTCATTGTGATTTAGAGTGTGTAACATTTGTATTACAAAATTGTAATGTAATTTTAATAAATGATGGAATTGTAGCTTCCGTAACTGTAAGAGAATTGTTCTATTTTAGCTATCTTTTTTTATGTATTATAAAATGTTAGTATTTAATTATATAGATATAGCTAAAAGGTTTTTTTAATCTTTAGTATAAAGGAGAGATTCAGAATTTTATGAATAAGTTTAAAAAGAAGTTTATAAGTTTTATTTCGTGTGTTTTAACTGTAGTTATTTTGATGAGCACTTCTAGTACGTTAATATATGCAACAGAAAATATGGTAAGCCAGAGTAGTGAGCAAAGTGAAGCGGTAAATAATGATATAAAAACAGAGAAAAGCAGTAGCATTGATGTAATAGAAAATAATATTAAGCAGGATGAAAGGAAATCTAATGCGGAGAGCTTAAATAATAAGACAAATGAAGCTAAAAAAGAATATAATGAGGCTGAACAAGCAAATGTTAATAGCACACAGGAGGATTTTAAGATAGCTTTAAAATGGGGACGGAGTATCAGGCAATACATACACATGGAATGCAACAAAGAGTGAGAATAGAGTAATAAAGTTAACATTTTACTACCAAAATGAAGTTTCAAAGAAAAAATATCTACCAGGAGATTTGCAAGTAACAATTCCAGGAATAGGTAAGTTAAATAGAAATGCAACAAAAAAGGCAATAGATATTGCAGCAGATGAATATGGGGCTACAGATTTAAAAAGGGATTGGTCATATAAATATGACTCAAAGACAGATACATATACATTTTATAATAATAAAGAGATAGAAAAGGGTGCAACTTTTAATGGGTCATTTGAGTTATTATGGGAGTTTAGTTCTAGAAAATGTGTAAATGATTATTCTCAGAGTATACAAGCAGTATTAAAAGATGGAGAGAAAAATGCTTCATCTTCTGAATTGAAGATCAAATTCACATCAAAGCAAGATACATATTACATACAAAAAACAGCCAAAGCAGTAACAAGTGCAGATGGTTTAAAGAATTTTGTTGATGCAGGAAAGACAGTATCTGATTATGCATGGGTACAATATACATTTAGATATAATACTAAAGAGTCAAATTCAAGAGGATTACAAAGTAGATACTTTATAGATACATTACCAAAAGGGTGTGTAATTGCAAAAAGTTCAAATGTTGTAAAAAATGAAGATGGAACAGTAAGCTATAAAGTAGAAGAAACTTCAGTTTCAGAAAATAGTGTAAAAGAATATTCTATAATTGTAGGATATCCAGAATCATATGCTGGAAAAAAAGTAAGGAACACAGTAAATTTAATGGGAATTTATTTGGATGAAAAAGAAGAAACAAACCTTGCAACAAGTGAAGTTGAGGTAGAGTTAAGGAAAATAAGTGATGAATCACACCAAGGAGGTTATATAATAGCTCCAGGGAAAAATATGAGCCCAGACTATGTTTACAAAGAAAATTTATCAAAAGATA
>ERZ827478.1047-NODE-1047-length-22464-cov-9.954081_pt1 | contig 22464 bp, 15 predicted proteins | sample MGYA00519705_ERZ827478 | MGnify/ENA primary metagenome ERZ827478 (study PRJEB31778, sample SAMEA3449318) | human gut metagenome | biome: human gut; feature: human-associated habitat; material: faeces | place: United Kingdom | collected 2010/2012 ... | reverse complement strand
ACTAAAGCGCCTTGGAGAACGTTTTTTCTTATTTATTACTTAGGCACCCTGCCGCATCCTTACGGACACAATAAATCAATTACCTATCTCATCCAAAAGAAAAAACAAAAAATATGAGCAGAATATCAAAATTCCACTCATATATTCATATCAACATTGGTATACTGAAATAATTAGAAGTACCTTATTCTAATGGTTAAACAGAAGGAGCTAATAATAAAATAAAGACACTCAAAAAAATTTCAATAAGTACATCCCTTGTTCCATCTATAATAGAATTTCCAATTTGTACTTCATTTGAATGTTTTTCATGAAATAAAATCGAACAAATATGGAGTTTTCATTGTTTATATTGCTAAATTCCTCTGCAAATTTAAAAGTGCAGTAAGAAAATATCTTTTATTTTTCCCATTAAATTAGGCATCCGCAGTTGCCCAATTTAGTATTATTTTAGTTTTTCTTCCATTTCATTTTCTATTTCTTCAACAGTTGGTAAGTTTGATTTTAAGTCTTCTGGTATTGCTTTTATTAATTCATATTGCGAAATTCCAATCGGTTTATTTATGTCTTTTAAAGCATATTCAGCTTTTACCTTGTTTTTCTCTTTACATAATAAAATACCAATAGATGGATTATCATTTTCTGTTTTTAATATGTCATCAACAGCAGATAAATAAAAATTTAATTTTCCGTGCAAATTCTGGTTGAAATTCTACTGTTTTTAACTCAATAACAACATATGACTTTAATTTTAAATGATAAAAAAGTAAATCTATATAGTAATCATCCCCTCCAACCTCTAAATGATATTGTCTTCCAACGAAAGCGAAACCCGCGCCTAATTCTAATAAAAATTGTGTTATATGTTTCACTAATTGGTCTTCTAAATCCTTTTCTTTATACTGTTTTGATAGAGTTAAAAAATCAAATATGTAAGGATCTTTTAATGTTTGTTCTGCTAGTTCTGATTGTATTGGTGGTAATGTTTTTGGAAAATTATGTGTTTTATCTTCTAGTTTTGCTCTGTCATATAAACCATATTCTATTTGATGAATTAAAACACTTCTTGCCCAGCCATTTTTTATTGTCTCATTAATATACCAGTTTCTCTCATTTTTATCTTTTACTTTGCTCATTAATACAAGATTATGAGACCAACTAACTTTTGAAAGCTCATCTTTTACATCTAAATAATTTGAATATGTTTTTGCAAATTGACTCATATATTTCAAATTTCTACTTGAATACCCTTTTGTTCCCGGAAATGCAGACGTTATATCTCTAGATAAAGTTTCTATTACTTTTGCACCCCATCCTTGTTCTTTTTTTCTGTTCAAAATAACATTTCCTATTTCCCAATATAAATCTAATAATGTTCTATTGGCAGCAATCACTGCCTTTTGTTGTGCTAATTGTATTTTTTGTATTATCAAATCTAAAGTATCTCTATAATCGTTTGGTAATATTTCATTATTCATTCTATTGCCTCCTTAGATTAGGCAACCACTGTTGCCTAATTTTTGTTATCAGTTCTATTATAACATTTATTTCCAATCTTTTCATTAAATTTTAAAAATTTCACACATATATTAATTTTTTTAATATAATTTATTCTGCTTGATTTTTTATGTTCTTTTCAATATTTTAATCTCATTTTTCCATATTTATTCAAATGTACTTTTTTTGTTTTGGTAATACTAAATTGGGTATATACTAATCTCCTTTCACTTTTTAGATTTTATTTCATAACACAAATGTCACACGCAGCACAAACTAAAGCGCCTTGGAGAACGTTTTTTCTTATTTATTACTTAGGCACCCTGCCGCATCCTTACGGACACAATAAATCAATTACCTATCTCATCCAAAAGAAAAAACAAAAAATATGAGCAGAATATCAAAATTCCACTCATATATTCATATCTATTTATTAGTTGCTTCTTCAAGATTTAATAACTCTTGCCATCTTAAATCAACCTCTTTTTGGAACTCTTCAATCATCCATTCATTACCAGGTTTAAACATATGCTTAAACCTTCTTTGTGGTTTCAAAAACTCCTCAATTGGCAACTTATTTTTAGGTTTGTAATTAATAATATACTTACCATCAATCACCTCATATAAAGGCCAATAACAAGTTTCAACAGCAAGCTTATTAATATTCATCAATTCATCTGTTGGATAACCCCAACCTCTTGGGCATGGAGTAAATACATTCAAAAACGCTGGTCCCTTAGTATAAATCGCTTTCTCAGATTTTTCATATAAATCTTTGAAATTATTAATTCCAATACTTTGTGCAACATATGGAATATGATGACTTGCCATAATTTGAGTCAAATCTTTTCTAGATTGCATCTTTCCTGGTATAACATCTCCAGCTGGACTTGTCGTTGTATCTGCGAACTTTGGTGTAGCAGAAGAACGTTGAATTCCAGTATTCATATATGCACCATTATCATAGCAAACATATACCATATCGTGACCTCTTTCCATTGCACCAGATAAACTCTGAAGTCCTATATCATAAGTACCACCGTCACCACCAAAGCAAATAAACTTTGTGTTATCATCTTCTGGAATTTTCCCTTGTCTTTTCAAAGACTTGTATGCAGCCTCCGCACCAGAGGCATTTGCTGCAGCACATTCAAATGCAGTATGAATAAATGAATCTGTCCATGAAGTATATGGATATATAAATGTAGAAACCTCCATACAACCAGTAGCACATGAGATAACTGCATGATCTTCTTTTTTTAAAGCTCTTAAAACCATTCTTCCTACAATAGGAGCTCCGGCAACCAGCACACATTCTGTGTCCAGCTGTAAATCTAGAAGGCTTTTCTGAAATAACTTCTTTTAAATTATATGCCATTTTACTTTTTTCCTCCTCTTACAAAAATTTTATATCTCTTCTCTTTATTTATATTAAACTCTATATTTAAGCATCATATTAGAGTTTTACATTTACACATATAATACAAATAACTTTATATTTATTTTCTTAAACCTAAATAACGATATGGATTTTCCACATTTTTTCCACTTGAGATTTCTTGCAAATCCCTATAAACACTTTCTATTTCTTTTACTGTAGTATCTCTACCACCTATTCCGTAAATATAATTTACCATTGGTACAGAATATTTATTTACATACATACCAGATGTTACATCTTCAAAAAGTGCTCCACCTGCTGCATTTAGTGAATCTGCTTTATCTAAAACAGCTACTGCTTTTAAATGTGATAAAGCTTTTGCAACTTCTTCTGCTGGAAATGGTCTAAACACTCTTATTTTTAAAAGTCCTGCTTTAATTCCTTTTTCTCTTAAAGAATCTACAACAAACTTTGTTGTTCCAGCTGTAGAATTCATACAAACAATTGCAATTTCTGCATCCTCTAATTTGTATTCTTCAAAGAATGAATACTTTCTTCCTGTTAATTCTTCAAATTCTTTTGCGACTTCTAAAATTACCTTTTTAGCACTCTTCATAGCTTCAGCTTGTTGATATTTATGTTCAAACAAATAAGCCTGTAAATCAAGTGGTCCAATTGCAATTGGTTCATTTTTATTTAATAAATAATGATCTGGCTTATAAGTTCCTACAAAATTTCTTACTTCTTCATCCTCTAAAAGTTCTATATTTTCTATTGAATGTGAAGTAATAAATCCATCTTGACAAACCATTAAAGGTAGCAAAACATCTTTATGTTCGGCTATTCTATGTGCCATTAATAAATTATCATATGCTTCTTGGTTATTTTCGCTAAATAACATAATCCATCCACTGTCTCTAACTCCCATTGCATCTGAATGGTCATTATGGATATTAAGGGGACCAGATACTGCACGGTTTACTAAACTCATAACTATTGGAAGTCTAAGGCTAGATGCAATATAAATCATTTCCCACATTAAAGACATTCCATTTGCAGAAGTTGCAGTCATCGCTCTTGCCCCTGCCGCTTCAGCTCCAATACAAGCTGACATTGCACTATGTTCACTTTCTACTGCCACAAATTCTGTATCAACAGTTCCGTTACTTACAAATGTTGAAAAATATTGTGGTATCTCTGTAGATGGAGTAATTGGGAAAGCTGCAACTACATCTGGATTAATCTGCTTCATTGCAATTGCTGCTGCTTCATTACCACTTAAACGTTCTCTAATTCCCATTTAATTTTCTCCCCCTTCTTCTTTTTTATTTTCATCTTCCATTTTTATTGCTCCAAATGGGCAAACCTTTGCACAAATACCACATCCTTTACAATAATCATAATCAAAATCTTGTCTTTTTTGTTCTTTTACTGGAATAGAATCATCTGGACAAACTGGAAAACATAAACCACATTGTTTACATTTTTCTGGTATAAATACAGGTCTTACACTTCTCCAGTCACCTGTTTTAAACTCTTTTGCGTTTCCAGCATTATAGATGTTTCCACCAATTGTTAGGTCTTCGGCTGGTGTATGCATATTAATTTTTTCACACATAATCCTCTAAAACTCCTTTCTAAAATAACTGTTATTTTTAAAATTAGATAAATTCACACTTATACTAATTAATATTTATCTTTTTAACCTCTTGCAAAGCAAGTTTTAAAGACTTCATATTTCCTTCAATAACTTCTGGTTTTTTTGCAAATTTATGTTTAAAAGATCCTTCCATATCATTTAAAAGTTCTTCTTCTGTCATAACTTTGCTTACTTTTACAATTGCAGCAAGCATTGGAATATTTGGGAAATATCTTCCAAGTGCTTCCATTGATACCTTTCTTGCGTCAATAGTATAAATTTCCCCTTTATAATTATTTAAAACGCTTTTTAATTGTTTAGCACTTTTGGTTGTATTTATAACAATAGCACCAGTTTCCTTTAAGCCGGCAGTTACATCAACACTTTCAAGTAAAGTATCATCAACAACTACTACATAATCTGGTTCATAAATATTGCTATGTATATTAATTTGGCTATTACTAATTCGATTATATGCAGTAATTGGAGCACCCATTCTTTCAGGTCCGTACTCTGGAAATCCTTGAATATACTTTCCCGTATTAAATGCAGCATCTGCAAGTAACAGTGATGCTGTTTTTGCTCCCTGGCCACCTCTACCGTGCCATCTAATTTCAATTAAACTATCCATTTAAAATTTAACCCCCTTTAAAGTTAATTTACCATTTAGTATATTCCCAAAAGTGTATTGTGTCAAGCGAAAAAACTAGACTGAACGTTCAGAAAAACAAATGAAGTAAAAAGATTTATAATGTTTTCACCAGTATAAACAGTTTACAAATTTAGATTATTTTGTTATAATATTATTGTAACTATGTTATGTTTTTTGAAAGGGGTAAGTTCCTAACAAAAATAGAGTTACTTTTTATTTTACTTTTTTAAAAGGAGTGTTTGTATGAAACGGATTGGAATTTATGGCACAATAATAGATGCTGCACAATCTTCAACATCTATGGATGAATTGGTTGGGAAGTCTGGTTTAACATCAGCTCAAATAACATCATCCTTAAGCAAAAAGCAGTGGAAAAAAGTTTATGCTTTATTACAGAAAAATGCGGAATGTCAAGGGCGTCGAGAAAAGCATAAGATTCTTTGCACTTTGAAACACGCAACATTTTCCGAATCAGGACTGGAAATAAAAAAGCCTAATGATTATACTTATAGGCAAATTATTGTTGTTTCAAACAATAGACAATATATAAATATGTCTGTTAAACTACATGTTGGTGACGATATATTTATATGTACAAATCTGCAAAACTCTATAGCTTTTGCACATTATACAGTGCATAAGCTATCACCTGAAGAAAATGCATATTTTATTTATGGTAAACATATTTATAAAAAATGTGAAATTTCCTGTTTACCCTGCAACTACCAACGATTCGTTCGAGACTTTTTAATGTACAATGACTCTATAATGAATTAGGACAAAGCCTAATAGCTTGTATTTTGAGCTATTAGGCTTCCCTTTTATTTATTACATATGTACTACCTGGAATAGTTTTTGCTAGATGCTTTACACCAGCTCCCATTTCTCCTATTTCCAGAATATTATTAAATCTACCTTTTGTAACATTTACAACACCAATTGTAATTGAAACAATTGGAAATTGTTCAAGTATTCCTTTTCTATTTTCAACTTCAATATACCCTCTTAGAGCATCTTCCTCTAAATAATAATTAACTATATTTTTATCAAATTCTGCAATTATATTCTGACATATAATCTCGCAATCAGTTGTTGAAACAATTGCTACAAAGTCGTCTCCACCAATATGTCCTACAAAGCTGGAGTCACATTCCCTACTATGAATATGTCTTGAAATAACCTTGGCTGTAAATTTAATTATTTCATCACCTTTAAAAAATCCATATAAATCGTTATATGACTTAAAATTGTCTAAATCAAAATACATCATTGAAAATTCTTCATCATTTAATAACCTTTTTTTCATTTCAGCTTGTATCTGAACATTTCCTGGTAGCCCAGTAAGTGGACTTACTCTTCTATTTATATCTAATAAATCTAGAAGATTAATAATTGTATAATAAAAGTATTCCTCGTCTATTGGCTTTTTGATATAATGTTCTATTCCAGTTTTTAAAACCTCTACTCTATGTTGCCTATCTATATTTGATGAGACAACAATTATTGGAGTAATATTATTATCATCGTTTTCTTTTATTTTGCTATATATACTAGATACTTCATTTGTTAGTGTGTCTTCATGAATAATAATTAATGCTGGAATGTTTCTTAGCGCAATATCAATTTGTTTTGTAGTTACTTGTTTAAAATGATACTCATTATTTGTTTTAAATAAATTATTTAATACGTTTTTTAATTCATTCGAGTTATCTATAACATATATATCTTGAACCATTTTTTCTCCTTATTTTTTATCTATTTTCTTTTTTATTTTTTCCTTCAATGCTTTTAAATCTATTTTCTGGTTTAATAACTGCGAAATACTATCAGACTTAATTGTTGGGAATGCTTTTTTTAATCTAGTAACATATCTATATAATCTAACTTTTAATATTGCTTCTTTTCTCTTTAAATCTTCTATTATTATTTCTGTACCTTTTACTTTTTCAATAGAATCAGCCCCTAAGTCTTTAAGTTCACTTATCTTAGTCTTAATTGTTTCTCCTAATTCCTTAATTGCCTCTACAGTAGATTCAAGTGATTTCATCTTTACAATTGTGATAATTGCATCAATTCCAATTGCAACTAATAAAATAATATTCAAATATAATAAAGTTGCATTATTTAATATAATAACATACTTTTCTATTACTGGATGTATCCACATCATAAAAATTACACCCAAGGCACCCCAAAAAGTAGAGTTTTTTAAACATACTCTACCTTTTATATTTAAGAAATTTCCAGTATAGTCCCAATATTTAGTATTAAATTGCTTTTCTAAAAGCCATCCAACGATATATTCCCATATAGACATAACAACAAATGAGGTTGCAAATAACAGCATTGCATTATTTTTAAATGGCTCTAAACAAAGAATCATAATACAGGCTCCAAATCCGTAAATCGGACAAAAAGGTCCAAACAAAAATCCACTATTAATTATTCTTTTTTCAATAAAAGACTTATATATTGATTCTAGTATCCAGCCAAAAAATGAATATATTATAAAATATAGTAAGAATCTTAAAATCTGCATAGCATCCATATTTTATTATCTTTTCTCCAATCTGTTTAATAAGTACATTTTCCTATAGTTTCTTTCTTAGCACCACCAATATTATAGGCTATTACCTTTACTATATTTTCTCCCTTTTCTAATTGGTGCCTAATTTCAAATTTCTTCTTATCTTCACCAGTATTATCTTTAGTATACTCAGTTCCATTTATATTATAAACAACTTTTGTAACTTCCTCGTCGTCTGTAACTCTAATTATTAATTCTCCACTGCTCTTTTTCAATTCAATCTTAGGTGGAGTAACTGGTCTAACCAAGATTTCTTTATTCGAACTATTTCCGCTTGAATCATAAGCTTTAACTATAAGTGTTGTTTCTTCCTTTACTTCAAGCTTAACTTCTAACTTTGTTTTATCCGCTCCTCTATTTTCTACTTTTACTGCTTCATTATTATTCAGTTTGTATTCGATATAAGATATCTCTTTATTATCTGTAGCAATTATTTGAACATTTTCTTTTTCTGACGTAGCCAATATTTGAATCTGTGGTTTTTGTCTATCAGTATTTTCATTATATTTAAAGCCTTTCACAGCTTTACTTTCATTTTGATTACTATCTATTAATCTAATATTAAGGGTTGTGTCTCCATTTGGTAATTCAATTTGCTCAGTTAATTCCCTTTCTCCATTTGCACTTATTTTTGTTTCTTCTCCATTATCCCAAGAGTAATATAAGCTATCAATTCCAATTGAATGTTTAGCATTTATTGTTACCGTTCCATTACTCTCTGTAACACTAATTTGCGGTTTCTTTACACTACTTGTTTTTTTATTTTTTTCATGAATTAACGAATAAGCACCAACAACTATTAAAATAATTGAGAATACAATTATAATACCACAAAAAACTTGTATTATTTTTCTTGTTTCTGAAGTATCATCTTTATCTCCTGTAAAAAGTATTTGATTCATTTTATTCCTCTCTCTCTTTTTTCTTTAATATGAATTATAGCATAACGCTTTTTTAATGTAAACTATTTTTTACAAAGTACTTTACAACAAATACTCTCAAAACTTAAATATATGTCAAAAGTATAAACCTTAAATAGCATATATAAAAGGAAACTAGAATGCACTATAGCATTTCTAGTCTCCTTATTATATTATTTCAAAACATATTTTTTAATTCCAACAATACCCACTCCTAAAATTGTAAGTACTGCAATAGTTGTTCCAATATAGAATATTATTTCACCTGTTTTTACAGTTAACATTACTTTTGCATCATCTATATCATCTTCTCCTGGCTTTTGATTATTTGGTGTAGAGTCGATATCTGGTGTTCCATATTCATTATAATCTTTACTTATTTCTGCTACGTTTACTTTTAATCCCATGTTATCTTCTCTATTTATCCATGTTAAAATTATAGATACCTCTACACTTTCTCCTGGATTTAACAGTTTATCTTTTAATTGGTCTGTTGTTACTTTTCCTTCTGCTTCTTGCCATAGTGGATTTTCTGCTTGATCAAATCTTAACCCTTCTGGTATATAGTCTGAAATTTCTTTTGCATATCCTGCAATTTCTCCTTCATTTGTTATTCTTATTTTGTATTCAAATTTAACAACAATGTTCTTCAAGCTACTCTTCTTTAAGTCTACTTTTACTATTTCTTCTGGATCATCTTCTGCTGTATGTCCTGTTTCTGTTACAGTCTCTTTACCATTTTCTATTACTATTGCTTTTGTTACCCATTTTCTTAGAGCTAAATCAAAATATTGTACTTTTACTTTTTCAATATCTTGGTCGTCTTCACCTTCATTCCATTCGTCTGGAATCGAATCTTTATCATCAATTTCTTTTCCATTTTCATCACTATCATCTGATATTTGCGCATGATTGATTATTATTTTATCTTCTGTATCAGGCATTGTCACTTTGAATGCAATTTTTACGTCTTGGTATGCTGGGCTTTCCATTTCATCTGGATAAAATGCCCCAATTAATTTTTGTCCATTTTGATCGTCTTCTTTAGATAAATATTTTGTTACTACATATTTTGCTTTATTTACATCTTCTGTTTCATTTCCTGCTTCGTCTAACATTATCCATCCATATTTTTTATTTGTTTCATTATCTGGTAAAAATTCTAATCCTTCTGGAATATCATCTTTTATTTTACTTGCATATCCAGCAAGTGAACCTTCATTATACACTCTTAAAGTATATTCTACAATATTTTGGTTTCCAACAGTTAATGGTTCTTTTGTATGTTCATATACATATTTTCCTTCTTCGTCAATCTTAAACTTTGGCTCTCTATCTGTTATTTCCCAATTTTTCTCTTCTTCAGTACCAGCTCCTGTTGTTATTCCTGTAATGAATTTTCTAAGTGCTAAGTCAAATTGACCATTCTTTATTATTAATTTTAATGAATCATCAGAATATTCTGCATCTGCACCATCTATTTTATGATTTGTTATAATATATTTATAATTATCACTTATCTTTGTTTCAAATGTTACTTTAATTGGTTCTTCCATTTTTACATATCCATATGGAACGGATGTCTCAACAACTTCAAGAGAATATTGTGCCTCTTTATCTATCTTTATTTCTGGTAATGAAATTTTACCATTTTCGTCTGTTATTAATCCTGTTGTGTTAATTTCATCTCCATTTATATCATATAATTTAGCCTCTGTACCATTTTCTTTAACTGTTATATTAAATTCTACATCTTTTATTGGACTATTTTCATCTTTCTGATCAACCTTTAATATTTCAAAATTATATTTACCTTGAATTAGTATATTTGGTATTGTTATTACTATTCTACCATCTTCACTATTTATTTCTGCATAAACCGTTACTAAATTTCCATTTTCTAGTTCAACTTCTATTGAATTAGATCCATTTTCGAAGTTTACGGCTGTTGCTCTATATTCTGTTGGGTCTGCTTCATTGTCTACGCCTTTTATTACACTAAATGTTAATGGTTTTTTTAATTTTATATAGTCTCCTGGTACTTCTATCTCCGTAATTGTATATTCATCTGGAGTAGAGACATTGTCCTTCGTAATTTTTATTGTATCAACTATTGTGGCTTTTCCATCACTATCAGTTTCGTCAGATATTATTTGTTCACTTTCTTTTTCCTTAATGCCAAACTTCACACCCTTTATTGCGTTTCCTTCAGAGTCTTTTTTAACTATGTCAATGCTATACGAACCTTCTAATTGTATATTTGGTATTGTTAATAATACATCTCCTGTATCTTTTTCTATCTCTACAACTACTTTAACTGTACCTTTATCTCCATCTATACTAACTTCTCTTTCAATTTTAGATGCTATTTCTGCTTCTTCCTCAAAAGCTATACCCGTTACAATATTTCTGGTTTTATCATCACTTAGTCCTTTTGCTACATAAACATTTAATGGCTCTGCTAATTTAATATAACCATTTGGTGCTTTTATTTCTGTAATTGTAAATTTATCTCTAGTAGCTATATCTGCAATCACTATCTTCTCGCTACTTAACGTTCCGTTTATTGGAGTTACATTAGAATTACCACTTATTTGCGATGCCCCAATAATGTTAAATTCAGCACCAGCTAATGGACTACCATTTATATCTGTCTTTAATATTTTAAAACAATAACTTCCTTCCACATGCTTATTTGGTATTGTTAATACTACTGTTCCATTTTCTACACTAGCATTAATTTCTACAGTCTTTCCCTCTTTAACTAAAGCTGCAGTCAACTTTGCCTGCGTTTGTGGTATTCCATCTTCTGTAAAAGATATTCCTTTTACAATGTAATTTGTTTTTGCATCATCTTCCCCTGTTGTTACATATATATCAATAGAATCTTTTAGTGAAATGTATCCATCTGGAGTACTTACTTCTGAAATTGTATATTTATCTTTTCCTGCAGCGTTAATTATAATGTTCTCTGTTGTGTATTCAGTTTTAGTATCATTTACATTAAGTGTTAGTGGACTACCGTTTTCTTTATTTATCTCAAATGATGCTCCAGCTAATTGCTGCCCAGCTTCATCTTCTTTCTTAAGTTTTAGATTATAATTTCCTGACATTAGTGGGTCCTGCACAGTAACAAAAATTGCTTCTTGTCTTGTGTCATAAGTAACCCATATAGAATTGTATAATGCTTCATTTTCTGTTTTCTTTAAAATATTTCCATTTTGATCCATAAGTAAAAAGTTCTTTCCAGCTTCATGACACATTCCAGTTTCTGTACATAAATTATCTATATATTCTTGTTTAACATTGTTTGAACCTTCTGGCCAACCAAAAGCAAGCTCTCCTTTATTATTTAAATATACAACTACATATATCTTATTATTTCCTAAAAGGTTAGTATATCCATCGCCAGCTTTTGTTTCTGTAATTTGATAAATATAAGGTGTATTTACTTGTGTAATTTCTTCTACAGCCTTTCTTCCTCCAAATGTACCTTCATGAATAATTTCCACGTTATCAGTTGATGATGATCCTCCAGTAGTAATTCTCTCTACCTTGAATTCAGCATCTTGTATCAATGTTCTCCAACCACCTTTTTTAGTTGAATCTGTTTTCTTAATATAAAACTTATGTGTATCTACAATAATATTTTCAAAATCATCGTCATCTTCTAATCCTTCATAAAAATTCTCTTCTGTATTTGTAATATCATGTTTAGTAGCTTGGTATTGGTAATAGCTTGTCGTTATTTCATTTTCTGATGTTAAAGCTAATTTTTCACTTGTATTTGCTTGTTCTGAATCTCTATCTACTGTTTTCTTTGTTCCTTTACTTGCTTGTAAATACTCTACACTTACATTTGCTCCATTAGCATCTGAAATAATCTTATTATAACCATAATCTGAAATTTCGGCTACATTTGTTAGTACAGTATTCTTTTTATCTTCAACTACCTCACATTGAATATTTACATCTACCCAAAATTTTTCTTCTTCTGCTATTGCATCCGTATAAACTTTTAAGAAACCGTCTTTTGTTGCTTTTACTTTTTTTAAATTTTCGTTTACTATAATTCTATCACTACTACTTGATACTTTCCATCCTTGACCTTGATTGTATGCATTATTGATATAGTTCAATCCATTTGGTATATAATCAGTTATTTTCTTTACAATTCCATCTATATCTCCTTCATTATATACTCTAATAGTGTAAGTTACTATATCTCCTTTTTTTACTGTAAGTGGTGCTTTTGTGTGATAATATGCTGCTGTTCCTGTCTGTCTATACTGTTCAATTGATTTCCAAGCAAACGTTGGCTCTCTACTGTCAGACAAAGCCTCTCCATTAACCTCAGTGATAAATTTTCTTAATGCTAAATCAAATTCTCCAACTTTAACTTCCTCAAAATCCTGATCATCTTCTAGATCATTTTCAAGGTCTACTTTAGGTTTATATATCATAGTGCTTCCTGTAACTTCATCATAAGAATTAATATTTGTATTATTTTGAATAGAATCTCTATCAATATTTTTCTTGCTTGCTTCTATATAATTTCCGCTTTTATCATTATATCCATATTTGCTTATTTCAGAAACGTTTCTTAAACTTGTTCCATTTTTAACGTTACTACTTACCTTGCATTCAATATAAGTATCTAATTTATTTTCTGGTAAAAAGCTTTCACCGTTGCCATATGCTTTTACTGATTGCTTAGTTTTATAAGTCATTACAACTGTATTATTGGCTTTATCATAATTCGTTGTTATTAAGTTTTGATTACTATAATTATATTTTCCATAATTTGTGCTTGTTGTTGAATTTTCTAAATATTCTAATCCACTTGGTAAATAATCTGTTATTTCTCCTACAAATCCATCTACACTACCTTCATTATATACTGTTATTTTATACCTTACTATATCTCCAGGTTCAACAGTAATTGGTTGTTTATTTAGTGCATATGTTGCTGTTGTAACTCCTTTATCTTCACTCATATCGCTTGGATGAATATAATACTCTCTTGTTCCATATACAATATTTTCTGATTTATCATTATTATGATTTGTATCAGTATCTTCTTTAACTTCTGAGTCATACACTCTTACGTATTTACCTTTAGAAGCATCATATCTATATATTTGAGCAATTTGTTTGGTTAGTGCCATATCAAATCCAGAATAGTCTGCATTATGATTTACAATTAATGTTGCAGAATTTCTATGGTGATTTAAACTTTTGTCTATTTCTATAATAGGTTGTCTGTTACTATTAGATTTTGTATAAACATATTTATTTAATTCGCTTATTCCTCTTTTTGAAGTAGCTGTTATAGTATACCTAAATCTAACTTGATCTACATCTGCAATAGGTGAATCAAGTTTAACTTTAATATAATATTGACTAACTTTACCAACTATAATATTTTTTATAGTCGTTTGTGTAAATTCTGTTGTAGTATCTATCATATATTTCTTTGACTCTATCTTTTGTTGCCCTACTTCAATTTTTATCCTGTCTGTCACTTCTTCTATATTATTAACATTACCTGTTACAGATGCTGATATTGGACCTATAATATATGTATTTTCTTCATTTGTAACAGCACTGATTGTTTGTTTTCCGTTATTTAATTTTATATTTACATCACTAGTACTTATATTAGTAGCCATTGTTGTAGATAATGTTTTTCCATCTCTAATATCGCATGCAGATTTGTATAATGCTTTATATAAATTTTGTGCAATTGCTATTTTATCAGAATCTATTGCTTTACCGTTACATTTAATATTTTTAATGAAGTTTACATCTGAGCCATGTTTATATTCTGATTTTGAATTTGTAAAATTCCACAATACAAACTGTTGAATTGTTGAAATATAACCATCACCAAAATCTGATAAAGAATTATATTGTACTCCCGTTTTATCTTTTATAATTTCAATTAAGTGGTTTAACATTATATCTCTTTCATATTCTTTTGAAAATCCATTATAATTACTATTAATTTTTCCATTGCCATCTGCAAATGTATACATGTTATTTAATAACCACTCTACTGCTTTTTTATTATTATTGTTACCAAATATTTTTGTAATTTGAGCATTACTTATCTGGCTAAAATTTTCTTTTGTATTATATATTCCATAATTACCTTTTGAATCGCTTGCATCAGGTGCTTTACCAGCGTCATGGTTAACATTATACCCACCTAATAAGCAATACCTTGCATATGTTGTATCTGATACTACTTTAGATTTTGATTTATTTATACCATACCCCCATATATAGTCACCATTATACTCATATATTGCATTAGTTCCAATTATATTTTTTCTATCATGAACATACCATGTACCAGAAGCTTCTTCAGCTGGTACATCTTGATCCGCTGTTACCATATCATAAGCATATGTTAGGACTGTACTACTACTTGCTAAAAGCATTATAGATAGTGTAATTATCGCAGTTACTTTTTCAAACACCTTTCTCATAAAAATTTACCTCCATTGTTTTATTTATTTTCATTTTACTGAGCTTCACTTTTAAAGTCAATATGTGTTATTTTCTGGTATGCTCGCTTACTTTGTTCTTCTATTTACGGAAGGTCTTTTTAGGAGTTTTTTTATTTCATATTTTACAATTTCATTACAATTTCGACATATTTGTAACAAAAGGTTTTTAAGCAAAAAAAGAAGACATTTAATCTGTCTTCTTCTTTATTTTTTTATATTTAGAGTACTTCTATTTTAAAACAAATTTTTTTATTGAAATTACACCCCCTGCTAAAATAGTAAGCACTATTACTGTTACTCCTGCATATGTTGCAGCTTGCCCTGTTTTTACTGTAAGCATTACAGGTGCATCATCTATATCATCTTCTCCTGGCACTTTATTGTTTGGTGTAGAATCAATGTCTGGTGTTCCATATTCATTGTAATCTTTGCTAATCTCTGCTGTATTTACTTTTAATCCCATATTGTTTTCATTGTTAATCCATGTAAGCGTAATTGTTACGTCTTTAGTATCGCCTGGCTTTAATAATGTATCTTTTAGCTTATCTGTTACAACTTTTCCATCTACTTCTTTCCAATCTGGGTTATCTTCTTTTACAAATTTTAATCCTTCTGGAATGTAGTCTGAAATTTCTTTTGCATAGCCTTCAATTTGTCCTTCATTTTTTACTCTAATGCTATATTCAAATTTTACAGTTACATTTTTTATATTAGATTTTTTTAAGTCAACTTTTACAATTTCTTCTGGATTATCTTCCGCTGTATGTCCTGTTTCCGTAACAGTTTGTGTTCCATTCTCTATTACAATTGCTTTTGTTACCCATTTTCTTAAAGCTAAGTCAAAATATAACAATTTAACTTTTTCAATATCTTGATCATCTTCTCCTTCATTCCATACATCTGGAATTGAATCTCTATCGTCTACTTTATTTCCATCTTTGTCACTATCATCGGAAATTTGAGCTTTATTTATAATTATTTTTTCTGATTTTTCAGATGAATTTACTTTAAATGAAACTTTTACTTCTTTATAATCTGGTTCTTTTATTTCTCCTGATTTATACCTTTCAATGTCAAATGCTTTTAATAAATTTTCACCTGCTGTTTTTTCATGCTCTTTAGATAAATAGTTGCTTACTATAGATTTTGCATTTTCAACTTCTGTTGTTTCTTTTCCGTATTTATCTAGCATTACCCATTTATATTTTTGGTTTACTTCATTTGATGGTAAGAATTCCAATCCTTCTGGTATGTTATCTTTAATTTGTTTTGCATATCCATCCATCGTTCCTTCATTATAAACTCTTAGAGTATATGTTACTATATTATTATTTGCAACTATAACTGGCTCTTTTGTATGTTCATATACATATTTTCCTTGATTATCAATTTTGAATGTTGGTACTCTATCTGTAACATTTATTTGTTTTTCGTTTTCTGTTCCAACTCCAGTTTTAACCTCAGTAATGAATTTTCTTAAAGCCAAATCAAATTCTTTTTTCTCTTTTTCATTTGGTATTGTAATTACAACTTGTGATGGGGTTATATCATTTTTTACAATCACCTTTATTTTTTCATATAAATCTGTTTCAGTTTCTTTTACAATGCTTCCATCTGTATTGTTAATTATAAATCCATATTTACTAATTAATGCATCTTCTTCTTCGTTTTTATTGTAATTTCCCAATATTAATTTTCCGTCTTCATTCATGTATGTTCTTAATGTAATGTATTTTCCATTCATAACATTTACATATTCTGGCGCACTTTCAACTTCGAGTACTGTATATGTATATGTTTCATTGAATTTTACATTGTTCTCTAGTACTTCATATGTACCTTTTACTTCTTGGTTATCAAGTAATACTTCTGTTTTTTCATTTTTTGTTTTTTGTACTGTAAAGTCTGCTCCAATTAATGGATTTCCACTTTCATCTACTTTATTTAATACAAATTTAAATTCTTTTGCGTCAGGTACTACTAATATGTTTTCAAAATCATCATCATCTTGCATTCCTTTATAGTAATTGTTATTGTCTGCTTTTTGTGGTTCTACAATATTTTTATAGTATTCATCTATGTTTTTAACTTTTTCACTTTTATTAAATACATTATTTTCTTCTGAATCTATATCGACATTTTCTTTGTTTGCTTCTACATAGTCACCATTTTTATTGTTATATCCATAATTTGTTATTTCTGAAACATTTACTAACAATTTACTATCTTGCATATTTGCTTTTACTTTGCATTCTATTTCTACATATGCACTAAATTCTGGAGCTTCAATTTTCTTTTCTTGTTTTACATATTCTAATAATCCATTTTCTCCATTTGCTGGTTTTATTGTTGTATCTTTTAGTTTGTCTGTTTTTACAGTTGTTGTTCCATCATTGTTACTTGTTGCAACCCAATTATTTTCTTTGTTAATTTTACTATCTGTAACAAATTCTAATCCTGCTGGTAAATAATCTGTTATTTCTTTTGCAAATCCATTTATATTTCCTTCATTATAAACTCTTAATGTGTAAATAATGTTATCCCCTGGTTTTACATTAACTGGTGTTTTTGTATGGTAATATCCTGCTGTTTTATTTGCTTTATATTCTTCTACTGATATTTCGTTTATTGTAGGAACTCTGCTTTCACCAATTTCAACTTTAGTTCCATTTCTCTTTACCTCTGTAATGTATTTTCTAAGTGCTAAATCAAAATTTACTGGTTTATTTGGTATTGTAATTTTTACAACTCCACTGCTTAGCTTAGCTGTAATATTTACTTTAGTTCCATCTTCTAATGTTACCTCTTTTGAAGTTTCATTTTTATCTTTTTCAAACGATACTTTTGATGCAACATATTTATCGTTTGATCTAGTTGTTGTTACATATATTTTTATATCATCTTTTAATTTTATGTAATTACCATCTGTAACTGTTACTTCACTTATTGTAAATTCTTCTGTTCCTTCTTTTTTTATTTCTCTATTTTTGAATATATTTATAATTCCATCTGATTTTGATGGTCCATAACTTGTATCTTTTTCAGAAACTCCTGATACTTTAAATATAGCACCAGATATTTTAGTGTTTGTATCTGTAGCATCTACTTTTTCTATTTGTAGTCCGTAGTTTCCTTCTAAGTTTTCTTTGAATATTAACTCTGTTGAAGTTTGTTTTGTATACTTTTCTTTTCTAATAGTTGCTAAAGGTTGGTCACTATTTCTTACAGGATTTAATAAACTTGCAAAAGTTCTATAACCTTTTAAATTAACATTAACTTTTATCTTGTATTGTGTTCCTTTTTCAAAACCTTTATTATATGTAATCTTTAAATAAAATGCATCATTCTTTTCTGAAACATTGATTGATTTACCATTTTTATCTACAGTTTCTATTTTATCCACCTTATTAGAATTAACTGTAGCACTAAATTTTTTAGTAAATAGTGAATGGTTATTTCTTAATACATATGGACCTGCTATAACTGTTTTTTTATCAGATTGAACAGTTGCTGATGCCTTAGAATCCTTTGTTAGTACAACATCAAATCCTTCATTTCCATTTGGTGAAGAATATTTATTTTTTTGAGCTTCTTTAGCAAGTTCTCTTAAAGAAATGTATAGTGCTGTATAATATTTTTTATCTGCTTTTGCATTTGGTAATGAATTATAACTTCCATCTGAATTTTGCATAGTACTATTGTAAGATGAACTTGAGTTTTTTACAAAACTCCACATTACATACTGTTGCACAGCATATAAAGTATCTTTATCACTAACTAATGCATCTACTGCTTTATTAATCCATGCATCATCAATATTATTTACATTAATTTTTTTACTTAATATATATTTTCCATTTGAGGCTTTATAAGTACTGTATTTCTTTATTACGCTTTTTAAATTATTTTTCATGGCTGTTTTTGTTTCTGCATCTGTTACATCTGTTAAGTACATATTATCTAAAACCCATGCTAATGCACTTTGGTTTGATGTTATGTTAGAAATATTAGCAGTATATAAACTTTTTTTATCGTCATTTAGCTGTGTACCAACATATAAATGTGCACCACCTTTAATACAATATATATTGCTATATCCCTTAATACTAGCTGTAAATACATTTGTGTTTCCTATTCCACGATTTGTATCTGACATACTTGATACTACTACTTGAGCAGATTTTACTACGGTTGGCATTATCGTAGCAAAAACCATTAATACAATAATTAAACCGCTAATTATTTTCATACCTTTATTCTTCATATAAACACTCCTCTATTTTTTACTTTATTTTTTGGCAAATTTAAATATCATACTTAGATAATATGATACTAGCCCTTAATTTATTATTTTTTCTTTCGTTAGATTTAAAACTCATATTACAATTATATTACATTTTTGTTACAAAATCAACAGTTTTATTGATTTTCCCTAAAAAACTTGCATGCCCGTAGTATTTTTTTGTTTTTTATTTGTAAATTTCTGTAATCTTATTCTATAATTTACCATTTTTATTTTAAAAAAATGCTAATAATAAAATAAACGACAACACTTTTTAGTATAATCGTTTATTTTAAAAGAATTAAGAATACTAATATTCTTAAATTAATTAAAAAACATAAAAAAGTGTAAGTATTGATAAAACAATACTTACATGCTTTATTTTGGAGGCATAGCTCCGGTTTGATATATTACATACATTCAGTAATATCAGTAATTCTATAAGATTGAGTTCGAAAGTTAATGTAGTTTTGGAAATTTGTTAAAAAATGAATAAAATCACAAAGAAGTTGAAATGCTTGGTATATAAAGCCTTCAAAGGTAAAAAAAAATCCACAGAAATATTAAAAATCTATGGAAATTGGTTTAAAACTGGAGGCGATTGTCGTAGTTATCTACAACTTTGTTCTCTCCTAACAATTGATACAAATATCAATCAAATTATATATAGATTAGCAAACAATTTAATAAAAATCAAGTAATTTTGCAAAAAGCATCTACGAATTTTTGTTCTTTTTGTATTGATTTATTGTGAATTGTATGTTATGCTAGCTAGCATAGGAAATGAACATAGTAGTAGATATGTGTTGCCACTGCACTCGATAACTTTTGTTATCAGAAAGTGAGGTGGTGTTTATGAGTTTTATACTTTTTTTAATATATGCCTTAATAGTATCAGCAACAATAAACGTAACCTTATTAACGATTTTATACATAAAATATGTAAATTCAATTATAGATAAGGAATAAAAATAACAACACATTCCACTATGCCAATATTGCGAATGTGTTGTTATACTTTTATGTAGTGGTAACCGCATTCACTGCGGTTATTCATTTCCTATATTTATTATACACAGGTAATTATGAAAAGTCAATAATTTCAATGTGTTTTTATATTTTATTTCACATCAATTGTAACACTACAAGTTCAAAGGAAATACAGGATATTACAAATATCAGGTATCATTAATGGATGGAAAAACAAAAAAGCCAATAGATATTATTGAATGTAGATACAAAACATATTTATTAGATTACTTTAATAATTTTTCATTAAGTGAATGTAAGAAAGTAAAATATGTAGTAACAGATTTATGGAAAGACTACAAAGATTTAGCAAAAACATATTTTCCAAATGCAAAAGTAGTAGCAGATATATTTTATTTTATTAGATATTTAACAGAGTCTGTAGATAGTGTTAGAAAGCAAGTACAAGACAAACTATCACGAACAGAAAGAAAATATTTTAAGCATTCAAGAAAACTGTTATTATCAAGATATGAAAACTTAAAAGATGATAAGCAAAAAGAAGAATTAAATTACATACTAATTAATTATTCAGAAGATTTAAGGATAGCATACAGAGAAAAAAAAGAAATGTTAAATATTATACAAATGACAGATAAAGAAAAGTCAATAGAATATTTAAACGCTTGGATAAAAAGAAATTTAGAAAAGTAATGAAGTATTATTTCACAACAGTAAAACGCTATAGAAAAATGCATAAAGTAATTGATAAGGCTTATTATGACAGAAGAAGATATTTGACTTCTTACAAATTCTGGAAAGAATATTTGGAATTAGACAAATATCAATAAAACGAGGTAATAAATGATGAAGTACGATTATTTAGTAGTAGGATCAGGATTATACGGAGCAGTATTTGCTCACGAAGCAAAGAAAAAAGGAAAGACCTGTCTGGTAATTGATAAGCGTCCGCATATCGGTGGAAATATTTACTGCGAAAATATTGAAGGAATCAATGTCCACAAATATGGTGCGCATATTTTCCATACATCCAACAAACAGGTGTGGGATTATATCAATCAGTTTGCAGAGTTTAATAACTACATCAATTCACCGGTAGCGATTTACAAAGACGAGCTCTACAACCTGCCATTTAACATGAACACATTCAGCAAAATGTGGAACATCAAGACACCACAGGAAGCAAAAGATATGATCGCAAAACAGGTTGCAGAGACAGGAATTACAGAGCCGAAGAACCTGGAAGAACAGGGATTATCGCTGGTAGGAAAAGATGTATTTGAAAAACTGGTAAAAGGTTATACTGAAAAACAGTGGGGACGTGCCTGCAAAGACCTTCCGGCATTCATCATCAAACGTTTACCGGTAAGATTTACATTTGACAATAATTACTTCAATGACAGATATCAGGGAATCCCGATTGGAGGATATACAAAGATCATTGAAAAGATGCTGGACGGAATCGAAGTAAAAACAGATACCGACTACTTTGAGTTCATCAAAGAAAATCCGGATATCGCAGAGAAGACACTGTTTACCGGAATGATCGACGAATACTTTGGATACAAGCTCGGAGCACTGGAATATCGTTCCGTAAGATTTGAAACAGAAGTACTTGATACAGACAATTATCAGGGAAATGCAGTTGTGAACTATACCGAAAGAGAAGTTCCTTATACACGTATCATCGAACACAAGCATTTTGAATTTGGAAAACAGGAAAAAACTGTTATCTCCAGAGAGTACTCTTCAGAATGGAAAGTAGGAATGGAACCATATTATCCGGTAAATAACGAACAGAACAATAAGCTGTTTGAAGAATACAGAAAGCTTGCGGATCAGGAAAAGAATGTGATCTTTGGTGGACGCCTTGGAAATTACAAGTATTATGATATGGATAAGGTAATTGAAGCAGCGTTGGAGATGGTGGCTGAGGAATTATAAAGGGTTTGGATAAATCAGGATATGTTGAAAAGCATATCCTGATTTAGACTGTCTGTA
>ERZ827478.1035-NODE-1035-length-22631-cov-4.585046_pt1 | contig 22631 bp, 24 predicted proteins | sample MGYA00519705_ERZ827478 | MGnify/ENA primary metagenome ERZ827478 (study PRJEB31778, sample SAMEA3449318) | human gut metagenome | biome: human gut; feature: human-associated habitat; material: faeces | place: United Kingdom | collected 2010/2012 ... | reverse complement strand
AAAAACATACAACACTGCACTGTACATGAGGCTCAGCCGCGACGATGAGAGTTACGGCGACAGCGTGAGCATTGAAACCCAGCGCACGATTGTGCGCAAGTACGCCGCAGAAAATGGTCTGCACATCGTGGACGAATACGTCGACGACGGCTGGAGCGGGACAAACTTCGAGCGTCCCTCGTTCAAGCGAATGATGTCCGACGTGGACGCCGGTAAGGTCAACTGCATCGTTACCAAAGACCTCAGCCGCTTCGGACGAGAGCACGTGATGATGGACTATTATCTCGAGTTCGTGTTTCCGGAGAAGCAAATACGCTACATCGCCGTCACGGAAAATGAGGACACAGAGCGCGGATTGAGTGACTTCGTTCCCTTTAAGAACCTGTTCAATGACAACCTCGAATAAAGAATGACACACAATCAGCAGTGCGTGAGCAATCAGAAAATCCAAACCGCCTGTCTCTTTGGCCGCGATAAACGGTCTAAGGAACAGGCGGTTTTCTTTACCTTGAATGGGCGGATAGACGGGGCTATTTACTGTCAGGATAAAGGGCGATTTTGGGGGATTTCTTCCGCTATAAGCGACTTTTGGACGACTTGCCATATCCCGGTATTCCTACCCCGTCAAACGGCGCTCAGAGGCTAAATAATTTGCTTTTCGACTGATCCGTATGGGCAATATCCGCGCAGGGGAAATCCGTAAACGGAAAGCCCGCATACGGATAATCCGTTCACGGGAAAACCGTACACGGAAAATCCCGCACAATTAAATACTAAATAAAAGAAATACCAAAGAATCAAATAACAATCTAATTAAATATCAATCTATCAATCACGAAAGAAAACTCGTTATGTAAGATTATGGAGAGCTGTACTTCTGCCTTTTTGCTAAAAAGCCATATTCTATGCCGTCAATCAGAACGGAAATATGCCTGATGGTGTACCATGACATCGTCTAGAATGCCTGAGTCATCAAAACCAAGTCTCCAAGACGCCGGATCATAAGGATTATCAATTTCGTATTTCAAGCTATATCCACCGTAGGTTGCCTCAAAGCTATCGTTTGGTTGACCATACAGCTTTAATACATCTTCTCTGGTTGACCATCCCAGCATCAACCCTCCGGGAAGGCGTAGTTCTGTACCGGAAAAGTCGTAGTTGCCATATATTACATGAATACCTCCCACCGTGCTCTCGGCGACAGGGATCGTGCTTTCGGTGGTGTTGAAGACACAGACGCTGATATCCTGCTCGTGGTCATTGGTCAACGAGACCCATTCCCATTCATAGGACGCATACGGGCCTTCCGCGCCAGCCAGAGAAAGCCCGGCATCCTCCTCGGAAATCACCCACCCATCGTCAAGGAAAGCCGCAAGGGGAACTGGTAATGTATAAACCGTATCATTGATCTGGATTGAAAAACTTTCCCAATCATTCGGGAGTTCAGGGGATGGTGGGTACAATTCTGCCCCTGACGCGTCGAGTTCTGTCATAAATTCGAGCGACATCAAGGTGGAGGTGTGCGGCAGGTAGGTGACTTTCGCAAACAGATTGTAGTCGTTCCCGCCCCACAGCGTGCGCCCTTCCTCGTACCTCTTTTCACTGATTTCAAAGGAATGCCGCTCGCCGGTCATATCTACGCCGCGCAGATAATAGTCGTCCGAACCATAGTCCCCGATCCCTCGCGAATATTCAAATTCCAGCCGCTCCAAATAGGCGGCTTCCGGGCGCTTGAGATAGGGAATGTCCAAAACGAGCGGCCGGACAAGGAAGAAAGCGGCGGCGACGCATAGCAGAATGCCTGCGGTTCTGCCGACCTTTTGCAGGAACGTTGCGTCCGGCCGAATCAGCAGTACGAATAAGACAAGGGCGATGATCACCGCTACCAGCCCTAAACCGCCATGGACAATGACGGCTTGCATAAACCCCGTGATTCCGATGGCAAAGGCATCGGCGCTTGTAAACCATTCCATCACCGCGAGGATGGTGATCGGCAGAAAAAAGATGACGGCAAGGAACAAAATAAACCATTTTAACTCCGCCTTGTTTTTTTCGCCGCCGGGTGTTCTTTCGTCTGTTCGGTTCTCATTTATATTGTTCATTTTCTCTCTTGCTTTTATGAAAATCAGTGTTTCAAACGCTCCAGTACCTCGCAAATCGCGAGCATCCCCTGTTTTTGATCTTTGATTTTGGCGGTGATGCTGTTGTTGACCAGCGACAATTTTATTTTGGTTTTCCCGCTTTTCGCTTTGATGATCCGCTGGGAAGGCAGTAAACCTTTTTGTACTTTCAGTTCGTCAAACTGGTCAAACGGAATGCAGATTTTACCGTAAATATGCGAGATATCAAAAGTTTCCAACACTGCGATAACCAATGTTTTTTCTGTCACGCCAACATAACAGTATACGTTGCTCAAAGCGCCCAGTGCCAGCATTTCGACCGTACCGGACATCAAGGTCCCCCATGCTTTTCCCTGGTACGTTTCCCCGTCCGGGCAAATACTGGCTAACATTTCATTCATATCTTTCTCATTCATGAATAAAGTCATATAGTTCACCTCGTTGTTTTGTTCATGGGTCAGTGGACCCGATTCCATCTTAATTATAGCACTTATCTTATTTTACGATGTGAAATCAGGGTAAAATACCCGTAAATATTAGGCGAGAAAGGCACAAGGTTACCCAATAATTTGGCTACGACGAGATTCTGGAAGATGTGATGCTCGCTGAGGAGTGGGAAGGAAGTCCACGAAAATGTCAGAAAGGCTTGTTCCTGATAATGATAGCATTTAATGAAATCTTTTGAATCAGTTCCAGGATCATGCCATAATTTTACGCGATCTTAACCTACTCATGATAGATGCCAAACACGAATCACTATATAATTATACTGAATTGTTGTATCTAATGGAGGAGGCGTTTTTATGGGGGCTTTCTTTGACTGGCTGCTGTCAAATCCGAGCGGGATCACTACAGTGATCGTCATCCTGGCGTTTGCGCTCCCGATTCTGTTCGTGATCCGCAGGCTGACGAAAGGGCATGTCAACAAAAGTTCCTGCACCGTGCAGACAGTAGGGTTTATCCGCTCCACCCAGCAGACCGGCATGTATGTCAACGAAAACCCGCAGCTGCTTTTTGAACTGGACGCCCTGGCGGAGGACGGAACGGTGTTCCAGACCAGCGTGCGGAAAATCATTCCCATGACGGCGATGGCCGGTATGGTTCCCGGCAGGGCGATCCCCATCCGCTATAACCTGGACAACAGGGCGCAGGCAGTGTGGGACAATCATCCGGACGAGTCGCTGGCGCAGGAACGCGCCGCCCGCTATCAGTGCAGGAAGCACCCGGGCGATCTTTCCTATGAACAGCGGATGGAGCTAGTAAAAAACGGCGTGATGAAAAAGGCATTGCTGAAAAGCTTCCGGCTGACCGGGAAAGAAGAAGCCGGGGACTATGAAGCAGAAGCGGCCATCCAGCTTGCCGGCGAGGAGCAGGACGGTCATATACTTGCACGAACTCTGTATGTGCCCGATACGGCTTTGGAATACCTGATTCCCGGGCGGTATGTGGACGTGCGCGTCATTCCGGGCAGGGAAAATCTCTTTGCTTTTGTACTGGATTCCTCCGTGGTGTCCGGTATCAGTTAAGAGGGATACGGCGTCCGCTTGATACAGAGAAAGGGGCTGGTGTTTCGTGGAAAACGTATGGAGTCTTTTTTTCAACTGGATGGCTGAAAATCCGATTCGGGCCACCGTGATCATATCTGCGGTGGTCATTGCGCTGTGTATCCTGCTGGGGTTTGTGCTCCCTGCCAGATCCGCAAGGCGGAAAAGGGAGAAGGAGCAGCGCTGGAGGGATGCCCGCACAGTGAAGACCTTGGGTTTTATCCGTTCTGCAAAGCATACGGGACGAAGCGTCAATGACAATCCCGAGTTTCGCTTCGTGGTGGACGCACTGGCCGAGGACGGGACATTTTTTGAGACCACCGTGACGGAGATCATCCCCCGGGCGCAGCTTCCCATGTGCGCCGCCGGAGCGCCGCTCTCCATCCGGTATGACCCGGCAGACCGCTCCCATGCCATCGGGGATGATAATCCGGACGCCGATGTGCTGAATGAGCGCATCGCCCGCTACCAGTGCCGCAGGCATCCGGACGAACTGACCTATGAGCAGCGCATGGAGTTTAACAGAAACAGCGTGGTCAAAAAAGCGCTGCTGGAGAGTTTGCGGCTGACCGGGAAAGAGGAGGCCGGGGACTGGGAAGCGGAAGTGACGGTTCGGGTCACGGACAATGCGGCGGGAGACACGGTCATGAACCGTACCCTTTACTTAAACGACAAGATGCTTAGGCATATGGTTCCGGGCAAATACATCGACATCAGCGTTGTGCCGGGCAAAGAGGACGTTTTCGGTATCGTAACGGATATAGCCACGAAGGTCGTTCCTGAGAAAAGCGGGGCTTGAATGGTGAGTGCTCTTTCCTGTCCGGGATAACGCCGCAAAAGAAAGGATTGCGTTTTGAAAACGATCATTCATGATCTTAATAAAGCAGACTTCTCTGCTTTTGAACTTCCAGATGAAAATGTCGTGGTTTTCACTGCGGACGGCCAGTATGCTCCGTGCAGTGGCTGCTTTGCATGCTGGCTGAAAAATACCGGATTCTGTGTGATGGACGACTCCTTGAAACATGCGGGCGCATTGATCGGGCAAAGCGACCCGCTGATCATTATCAGCCGTTTGTGCTACGGCGGCTACAGCCCCGGCGTCAAGGCTGTTTTGGACCGCGCTATTGGAGTATCCCTCCCCTTCTTTACCTGGCGGGGCGGCCAAACCCATCATATAGGGCGCTACCCGCAGCGAAAACTGCTGCGGGTTCTCTTTTACGGAGATTCTACGGAATCGGAACGGCAGACTGCCACAGAGCTTGCCGAGCGTAACCGGCTCAACCTTGGATACAAAACAGCGGAAACGCTGTTTTTCCAAAATCCTGCACAGATCAGGGGAGCAATATCATGAAGCTGCTGATCTTCAATGCAAGCCCCAAAAAGAGAGGCGGCGCTTCTCAATTTTTCTCCGGTATCCTCCGGCTGTTTCTTCCCGGCCTTGTCAAAAAAACGGTTCCTCTGCGGAGCCGAAAAGACTTTGACCATGCGCTTTCCCAGTTGGGCAGCGCGGACGCCGTATGTATCTCTTTCCCGCTTTATGTGGATGGATTGCCCTCTCATTTAGCAGAGTTCCTATCGCTGGCAGAAGAATATTGTAAAGCCCGTTCTCTTCGGTTCCGCCTGTACGCCATTGCCAACAACGGCTTTATAGAGGGACAGCAAAACCGTACTGCACTGCGGATACTGGAATCCTGGTGCCTGCATTCCGGCGCTATCTGGAGCGGCGGGATCGGGATTGGCGGAGGCGTCATGCTGCGGGTGCTGGGAATCGTCTATCCTGTTTTGATCGCGCTATCTATCGTACAGATCGCCGTTTCGTTTCTTACGGCAGGAAGCGTACCGCCGGACATGCTTTATACCCTCGCCATTCAGGCGGGAAGCTGGCTGTTTTTCAATTTCGGTGTATTGTTTTGCCTGGCCCGGTTGTCTGCGGCCGTTTACAAGCGCAAAACCGTAAAGAGCCGCTACACCCGTGTGCTGCTTCCATCCTTCCTGTTTGTTCCGATTGCCGATCTGTTTATGATTCTATCATCTCTGTCTTGCGGCCGGTTCCTGTTCGCACTTTTAAAACAGGACGATTGTTCTCGTAATAAGGGGTAAGGTGATTGCATGAAGTCTGTCATTTTATACGGAAGCAGGTACGGAAGCGCCCGCCGGTATGCGCAGGAGCTGTCAAAGCAAACAGATATCCCTGCTGTCAGCTATCAAGAAGCACCGCCGCTTTCCAAACTGGAAACGATCGTGTATATCGGCGCACTGTATGCCGGAGGCGTTCTGGGATTGACAAAGACGCTGCGAAGGCAGTCATTCGGAGAGCATCAAAGGCTGGTGATCGTTACGGTCGGACTGGCCGACCCGGATATACTGCAAAACAGGGAGAATATCCGAAACGCCCTGCAAAAGCAGATTCCCGCCCAGCTATATGGCAGAGCAGCGGTTTTCCATCTGCGGGGCGCCATCGATTATCAGGCGCTATCTCTGGGACATCGAACCATGATGGCGCTGCTGCACCGATCTCTGCAAAAGAAATCGGCGGAAGAATGGAACGAAGAAGACAGGGCGTTAATGGAAACCTACGGCAAGCGGGCAGATTTTGTCGATTTCGCTTCCCTGCGGCCGATTATCAATGAGATGCAGAGGGATACGGAATGACAGAACCGATAATAAACATTTTAAGGCTTATTTTCATTGGTACGGCTACCACAATTGTTCGTATTATTGGACAGCTCGCTATCCCGACAGGCGAGCAAACTGTTCTATCTCCCAGCATATTCGCACAAAACGGAACCATGCCGGTTGCTTTTACGATTTACGGGATTTTTGCCTACTCCCTGATCGCCGCGCTGTTCCTGCTCATACGGAAAAGAACGGGCGGGAACCGTATCTGGCAGGGGCTGCGATACGGCTTTGCCTGCTGCGCAGTGTGGATCGTCTACCTTTGGGAGCCTCTGCCCCATGTGGCTCCCTTGGATCGCATCACCTATCCTGTGGCGGACGGCCTGGCTCTCATCGTCATGGGGCTGCTGCTGGGCTGGCTGTTCGGGCAAACAAGGCTGCCTGTAAAAAAGCGCAGTCGGAAGCTGCCCGCCCTTCCCGGACTTATCATAACCCTTTGCTTTATAGCCGGGCGGCTGCTTCTGTACTGCGTTATCGGTATTTATTCGTCCTTCCCAGAAAAAACCGTCGAGACCCTGTTATGGTGCCTGCTGGCAGGTTTTGTGATTGTCTGCGCTATGGCGTGGCTGAACCGTTATGTGGACGGTAACAGCCGGATCAAAAGATCGTTGATCCTGGGCGGCCTGCTGTTTGGGGTGGATCTGTTTTTGTTCAATTTCTTTATGCCGCTGGTTTTTGCCGCCGACATCCCCGATCTCATCCTTCGAACGCTGACAGATACTTTTGCCGTGACAGTGGGTTGTCTGGCGCTTCCGAATTCGCAGAAAGGGGCGTGTATTGATGGCTGAAAAGCGAACTGTCCGCTTTGTAAAATGGCTGATTAAGGTTGTAATATCTTATGCGGTGTTTATCGGGATCGGCTGGCTTCTCGGGCGGATCCCCGCCGAAAGAATTGGCCTTTCCGAGGATATGTTTTTCGATCTGCGGATGTTTTTCATGCTGTTTGGCCCCATTTATCTCTCTCTGATCGTAAAAATTGTTTTGACAATTCTGGCCGCAATAAAGCATAAAGAAAATGACACCGCCGAACAAAACAGGGGAGTTCTGCTTGCCGTCACTGCCATATTGATGCTTGCAAATCTGTCCAATGCCCAGACCGCAGCGGATCTGAGCAGCGGACTCATCGAAAGCAAAGGGCTGAAAAGCCTGAACAGGAGCAAACGGTACAATCTGAAAGGCAAGCGGTTTTTAAATATTTTCCTTCCCATCGCCTTTTATATGCTGATCCTGGAGATATTGACGCTGCTGGTCTGCATCGTCACCTTCGCACCGTTATCCAACGCGGCAAGCAACGCTTTTATTTTTACCATCGCCCTGACCGCTTTGCTCCTGCTGTTGATCCCACTCATTCTCACTTTTATCTCCGGGTTTAAGGGAGACAAGGCGGAACATGAAATAAAGCGGGACAAGGAACGGCAGGCCGCAGTTGTGTCCGGCAACCTGGTCCTAGAAACCGATCCCATTCGCCGCAAACAGCATCTGCGGCTGCCGAAGCTGCTTGTGCTGGCGGTTTGCCCGGGCTCGTTCCTGCTTTCTTTTCTCGTGCTGTATTTCACCAAGAACCATCAGGACCAGTTGGCGGTCTTGATGCTGCGTCAGCCGTTTATGGCTCTGGCGGCTGCCTCGATCTTCGCTGTGATCCCGCTTCTGCTGTACTGGGCGAACTGCTCAGGGACGTCTTTGGTTCAGCGCGTGTATCTCTCGGAAAACCGGCTGTGCTATACCGGTTATAGCGGCAGCATGGACGAGCGGGTGGAATTTGCCTTTGTGCTGCTCCGGCTGAAAGAGTATTCTGTGGGAAGACGATCCATCTGTATCCGGGGAATATTTACCCGGAAGACAAAGGACGCCTACGGTACGCATCAGAAAAATGCCTTTTCCAAGACGCTCTGGATTCCCCGCACCTTTCCAGTGGAGCAGGAACGGATCCTGCTGGATTTTTTAAGAAAAGCGTAGCCGTAAAATGATTTGCGCTCACACACTCCAAAAAAGATAACAAAGGAGGCTTCAGAATGTATAAGACGATTGTTGTAAAATACTCTCCTAAAGCAAAGGAAATGGCGGCAAGAATCGAAGATGTAGCCAATCAAATGGAACAGGAAGGATTTGAACTGGTTTCTTGTTCTATTACACCTTCTTCCAAGGGAATTCTGGTTTTTAGACAGACAAAGGCTCCCCAACCACCCGAAGTTTGTGAGCACAAAAAAGGATAAAATAAAATTTCCACCCAATTTGCGCTTCTTACCTGTGAATAAGCTTATCCTGCACCACACACAGCAAAACCATAAAATCCCTTTTCCGGTTGTGCTGAGCAGTCAGTTTTGCAACCTGAAAGGGATTTTGCCACTTTGTCTATTACTGCTGCGCTGCTTCAAGTAGCATTTTTTAAACTGCCGCTCGATCCTCAAGAGGTCCGCTTCTGCACTCTGGCGGGCAGCGCGGCCCTCCTGCCGGTGCAGCCCCAGGGCGATCATGATCTGGCTTTCCCACAGTGGAACGGTGCTGAGAGCCGCCATTTGGTTTTTATCTGCCAGCATTTTATCGTTGCTCTGGATCAACCGAATCTGCGGCGCAGTCTGGATGGCGACGTTTTTGCTCAGCTTCAGGTCATGAATTTTCTTTTCAAAGCGGTTCACGGCGTCTACAAAATCTCATACCACCTGGGTGCTAATGGGATCGCCCTTGGCTGTCGCCTCGGCATGAAGCTTCAGCAGGCCGGAAACTTTATCCAGTATATCATCGTCTCCGGATGAAGGACAGCAGGACTGCAAGAATCCCAACAAGAAGGATGCCGGCCGAGAGACCCATGAGGATACCGGAGGTGAAATCCTGGGACGGAGATCCGCCCGCCGCCCTGGAAACAATCCCCAAAACAATACCGAGCAGGATCAGCAGTACGCCGATACATCGTTTCCGGCTGCTCCTGAGCTTTTGCCTTATCCGTGCGATGGTCTCCTGAAAAGAACGATTTCCCTTCATATCGCTAACAACCTTTCCTGTGCATATATAAAATCCAATCCATTTACATCCTTTTTACCGCATCCATAGCCAGTGCGGAACGCTCACACTCTTCGGCGGACATGGTGACCTGCCAGCACAGCGGACTGCCCTTCATTTTTTCCGCTGCGTAGCTCAAGCCGTTGGTGCGTTCGTCCAAAAGGGGATGGTCAATCTGCTGCGGGTCGCCCAACAGGATGATTTTCGTACCCATCCCGGCACGGGTGATGATCCCCTTGGCCTGCTTGGGCGTCAGGTTCTGCGCCTCGTCAATGACCAGATAGGTTTTGGAAATCGACCGGCCACGGATGAAGTTAAGGGCCTGGGCATCCACAATGCCCCGGTCGAACAACTCCTCTACTTTTCCGGAAAGGCTGCGCTCGTCGGCAAACCGTTCCTTTTCATTTTGATCCACCAGGAGCTCCAGATTGTCGACGACCGGTCGGAGCAACGGGGCGATTTTTTCCGATTCATCTCCAGGAAGGAAGCCAATGTCATCGTCAAACTGGGCGTTGGGGCGGCTGATCAAAATGCGCCGGTAAGCCGGTTCCTCCTGTTCCAGCATGGCGTGCAGGCCGACCGCCAAGGTGTAGAAGGTTTTGGCTGTGCCGGCCATCCCCTTTACGATCACCAGCGGCGCTCCCTCCGCATCGGCCATCAAGGCCTCCTGTAAGAATTTTTGACCCACATTTCTTGGGGAAACGCCGTAGGGCTTTTTCTTCTGAAAGGAGAGCGGAACGATTTTCTTCCCGTCAAAACGGCCGAGCTGGGTTTTCCTGGCGGATTGGTCCGCTTTGAGGATGATGAACTGATTGGGCATGAGCGTCACAGGAAGCTTTTCACCGGCTTCGTCCACCTGATATACATCCTCCGGCGTAATATGCTTTTTTTTAAAGTCCTCGAATTTCTTTTCCGCTACAAATACCTCGCACCGGCCGGTATACTGCTCCTCGCTGACGGGCGCTTGCTCGGTGGTGAAATCCTCCGCCTGAATCCCCAGCATCTGTGCCTTGACGCGCACCACAATGTCCTTTGTCACCAGGATAACCGGCGTTTTCCTGTTTTGCAGGCCAAGGCAGACTTTTAAAATCCGGTTGTCGTTTTTATGATCCGGGAAGCCTTCCGGCAGCTTCACGTCCACGCAGTTGACCTCCAGGCGCAGCGTGCCGCCGCCGGGCAGGGGGACGCCTTCCAGCAGGTTTCCCGCCGTGCGCAGCGATTCCAGGTACCGGATGACCTGCCGCGCATTGGCGCCCCTTTCCCCCTCTGCATTTTTCAATCCATCCAGTTCCTCCAGGACGGCAAGAGGTAAAACAAGATGGTTGTCCTCAAAGGATTGGAGGGCATAGGGCGCCTGGATCAGAACATTGGTATCCAGAATATACGTTTTTTGCATGGCGTTTTCTCCTTTTCATTACAGAAATTTGATTCTCTTCATAACGAAAACAGCCGGTTTTTCAGAAAAAGCGGCGCAAAGCAACGCACTTCCTCCGGAAAACCGGCTGATGCTATACAGGCAATATGCTAGGAAATCATATAGGGCAAAAAGCATAGGCAATCCACTCCATATTTCTATTATACATTTGATGCATTTGGTTTTCCATATAACCGGAGTTAATTATCTGTAAAATACAAGTAAAATAAATATATGAGTACCTCCGGCTTTCTTGTAGAGCGCATGTGAACTTTTTAAATGATAGTTCCGTCTTTGAATTTCAAGTTTCTGATAAAGCAAAAGCGGAAATTTAAATGAGTAAGCCTGTCCTTTTTCAGCCAAACCGGCACATATTCGCTCACCGCCTTAGTTTATCATGACGAGAGTCTGCAAGGCATTAAAAAATTGTACACTTATATTTAATTTTCATGGTATAAAACCATCGAACAGGAACGGCATTTACCGTTCCTGTTCATAGTGTTTGGGCTTTCTTTGCCGTTGCGTCTTTGTCTGTTGTTTCTGTCGCAGGCGCTCCCGGACGGAGCGTGTTTCCGCTTCCTCGTGGAGCAGATTTGCGACATCCCGCTTGCTGTCAAACATCATCAGCGAATCGTATTTCTCGCCGTAGGCGTCCTGCACACGAGTAACCGCAGAGCGTTCTTTTTCCCCACGGATGGAAAGCCGTGCCTCCATCAGCTCACCGGCGTCAAATTCTGAAGCCTGTTCCTTCAATCCGCTGTATTCCTTCAGTGCGGCATCCAGTTCAGCAGAATACTTTGCCTCCTGCGCTTCCAGTTTTTTCAGCGCACTTTCCATTGCAGCAATATCCTTCTTTATAGAAGAAATGCCGGTATCATCGGCGCAGTCCAGAGAACGGAGCAGCATTTCCTTTTCCGTTTTCAGTTCTTCCAATTCTTCCGTCAGCTCCGCAATGCTTCGGGCAAGGTCACGCAGCTTTGGTATCTGATAAAATGGCGTTTCCTTTTTCTCGGCAAGCAGATTTTTCCGTTCTTTCGTTTTTTCCTTAAATTGCCGTACCAAGCCCATATACCGCTCCAGCTTTGGTATAGCTGCCTGAATATGCTCGTTCATACGGTGTTTTCCCATGCCGATATGGCGAAGCTGGTAGCGAAAGATTATCATATTGCCACGCAGCCGTTCCATCGCTTCTGTAAGAGCGGGAATCGTGTTTTTGACTGCCTGTGCCAGCTTTCTAACGGCGGCTTTCAGTTCATAAAGCAAAGCGTTGTCTGCTTTGATCTGTCGGTTTATCTCGCAGCGGTCAGAGATGACTCCCTGCCGTTCCAGCGAACGGGCGAAAACGCCCTCATGAATGGTTGGCTGCTCGTCCAATCCCCGTTCTGCATGGCTGCGGTGGTCAATGCGTTCTTCATGTCCGTACCGTTCCAGATAACGATTCGCTGCATCTGCCCACGCCTTGCGCCACTGGACAAGTTGTTCTTCGCTGTTCCAACGCTCGGAGATAGGATTTTGCCTTCCGTATTTCGTGCTTTTTGGGTATTTGCTGACCCGTTCATATCCGTGTTTTTCTGCTTCAGAGGACGGCAGATATACCTTCTTGCGGCCGACCTTGTAAGGGTACTGCTTCTCCCACCCATCAGCCTGCGCCGCTTTGAATTCAGCGGCGGTAAAGCCCCGTTCTTCGCCGTTTCGGACACAGACATATTCTTTCTCGGCCTTGTACTGCCAGTTTCCTTTTTCGTCCAAAGGGCGAACCGTTACCATGATATGGGCATGGGGATTGTGCCCGGGCGGATATGGATCATGGACAGCAACATCGGCGCACATCCCATCAGCAACGAAATTGTTCTGAATGAAATCCGTCAGAAGTTCCTGCCATTGTGACGGTGTCAGCTCAATGGGCAAAGCAGGAACAAACTCACGGGCAAGGCGGCTGTCCTTCGTCTTTTCATTTTTCTCCACCGCATTCCATAAAACGCTGCGGTCTTTCCAGTCCGACGGAGCAAATTCCGGCAGGAACACATCCTGCCATATAAGCCCTTTCTTTCGTGTGAAGTCATGCTGTACTCCGTCATAGTCATTCAATATCTTGGAACAGCTCAAATAGGCGGAAGCGGCAACAGCAGAACGCCCATTGCCCCGGCTGACTACTTTTGCTTCCAAATGGTAGATTGCCATTCGTTCTCACCTTCCCTTCGTTTTTGTTTCTTTTTGCGAAAAAGCTGCCGGTGGCAGGTTTTCGCAGGCAGTTGGCGCAAGGCAGGGGTACAAACTGTACCCCTGCTCACAGACGCAAAAGCGGGTGTACTTGCGATAACTGCGTGGACGATGACAGCAGAACCAACCGGACTGTGGCATCGTCCGGCGGCTCCCGCAGGAGGCGCAATTCCCCTCGGAGAGCGCACGTGCCCGACCAACGGGAGGGCTACCACCGCCTGCTTTAGCAGGTGGTGAGTAAGTGCGCCCTTCGGGTGCAAAAAAGGAAAGCCCCCGGTTCCCCGGAGGCCCTCCAGCGTACAAAACAGGATCGTTACCGCTTCTGCAAGAGATAGCTTTCGAGGTCGGACAACTCCATCGCCCGCACCTCTGGCATCGCCTTTTCCAAAATCGCACCTTCCTGGATCAGCCGCCGTGTCCGGGCCTTGCGTTCCTTGACCCGATCCCGTGCCTGGGCTTCCTCCAAGCGGTGCTTTGCCTGCAACAGTTTCTTTTCTTCACTTGTCATGGGATTACCTCCGTTTCTGCCAGATCAGGTCATAGCCCAGCACATCGGCCAGCTCCACAACCTCCTTGTAGCGGATAGATTCCCGCTGGAGCTTGGCCGACAGGTTGGAAACGCTGTCCGACCAGTCGTATTCCTCATGGAGCCGGTCAACTACCTCCTGCATGGTGTATCCCGCCCGGACGATCTGTGCCTTAATCTCGTTGCGTACCGTCATCATAAAAAATCCTCCTAAATTTACTTGATAAAAAAGCGAAGCCGGTATGCCCTCTGGCATAACCGCTTCGCTGTGTCGTGAAAAATTCTCTCGTCAACAAATCCGTCCAGAATTGCTGGTGTGATGTCCTGTCCACAGGTCGCACCTTCCGACTTTTCTGTTCCGTGTGATTTGGCTTGAAACCGTGCAATTTCCCATGGTTCCATGCACCCGGTTCACCGGGGTGAGAAGCACTGTTTCGCAAAATGATTTCTTCCAACCGTCAAATACTTTTCGATTCCCACTTGCCTTGATTTAGCATGGGGATTTGATCGGTGATTCTGACTGGTATAGCCGTCGAATTGCTATAAAAGGGAGAACAACGGTCAATCAAAGTGTACGTACGTACACGATTCAGCGCCGCCATTCCTCCGGCACATCTTCCGGTACGTACGTACGCATCGAATCACCGGAAAACACTGATATATGATTTCTCACCAATACCTCAATTCCCAGAAAGCCACGCACCCGCCGTCCGGCTGCGTTGGTCACATTGTTGCAGTATTCCAGATTGTAGCGGCTCTGGCAGGCGATCAGGGCTTCGCTGAAGCTGCGTGGCTTCAGGGCAGGCAGGTTGTTTTCGGTGCAGTAAATCTGATATGCTTCATACAACTCTTTGGAGCTGGCGGACAGATCGGCTTTCAGGTGAACATACCCGTCAGAATCCAGAAAATCATAGACATTGTTGTTGTCCCGTTTGACTGCTTCCCGGTTTTCTCTGGTGCGGTCACTTTCGGTGAACTTGAAGTTGTTTGCGGCCAGCCGCTGCAATCCCTCAAAAGCCCAGAGCAGGATGCCCTCCACCTCGGCCTTCATCTTCTCGGCCAGATCGGGATCATCCACACGGCCAGCAGGCTTATCTTTTGTGGTCAGCACCAGCTGGCGGCGGTAGAACCCGTCGCTCCTGTCAAACAGTGCCTGCAAATCTCCGTTGGAGAAGGCCAGCAGCCGGGCGCACATCCACCCCTGATATGCTTTCAGCTGAGGACGCTCCGGTTTTGGTAAGGCGATTGCCGCCGGGGGCTTGTCCGGGTCAATCCCGAAATCCTGTGCCAGTTTCTGCGCTGCTTCGTAACTGTTCAGGCCAAACAGCCTTGCCACAAGGTCGATCACATCGCCGGTGGCTCCGCAGCCGAAGCAGTAAAAATACCGTTTGTTCAGCTTCATGCTGGGGTGTCGGTCCTCATGGAACGGGCAGTGACACATCCCGTTTCGGTTGACTTGCAGCTCATAGTGTTCCGCTGCATCCGGCACACAAATATTCTGTTTTACCAGTTCAAAGAGTGTCATGAAAATCCCTCCGTTTCAGGGCATAAAAAAGCGGCCTGCCCAGTTTGTTGGGGCAGGCCGCAGTCTTTATGCAGTTTGTGATGTTTCCATTTCCTTGGCTTTCCGCTTTTCCTGCCGGTAGAACTTCTCCCGGCAGGCGGGTTTGCAAAATTTAGCGTTGGGGCGGACAGACTGGAACGGCTCTCCGCAGCACTGGCATACCAGCTGGTACGGTTCACCCGGAACGATGAGCCCCTCGGCAATCTTCTGTTTGCGCTCCTTCTGGCGCAGATACTTTTCATGGTCACGGATGCGCTTCTGGCGGCGCTTTTCCTCCGCAGCCAGTTCTTCCTCGGTGGGTTCGGGCATGGGCACTTCAAACTTCCCGATAAAGTTCAGATAAATCTCGATTTCCTGCACCCGTTCCCCGGTGCTTCTATCCGGGGCATGGACCAGAATTTTCTCCACAAATTCATGGAGCATGGGGGCGGTCAGCTCGGTGAAATCCGTATATTTCTGTGCCAGCGCCAGAAAGTGGCTGGCACGGTCCGTGTCCTCATGAAATTGGTCCAGCTGCGCCTGCTCGGAGACAAGCAGCTGTTCCAGTTCGGCCTGTTCCTTCTCATATTCGGCACAAAGCAGCTCGAACCGTTTTTCCTCCAATTTACCCATGGCATAGGTTTCGTACAGCTTTTTAATCAGCACATCCAGCTCGGCGCTGCGTTTGCGCTCTTTGGCAACCTTGCGTTTCAGCTCCTTGGCCGCTTCCTGCTGGCGAACCTGTGAAATGCTGCAAACCTTCTGAATAAATTCCTCCTTGTTCTGAATGGCATAGCTGGCGGTAGTGCGGATGGTTTCCAGAATCAGAGCATTCAGAGCCTTAGTGCTGACCGTGTGAGAAGAACACATCTGCGTTTCTCGCTCAAAGGTCAGGGTGTAGGTGGAGCAGCTGTAAAAATCCACGGAATATTCTCGCCCGGCCTTTTTGCGCTTGCCCCGGTGGTTATACATCTTGGCTCCGCAGTCGGCACAGAACACAAGGCCGGTCAGGGGATTGGCGACGCCGGTGGTATTTGTCCGGCGCACCGTCCGCTTCACCTGCTGGGCCAGCTGCCAGGTTTCCGGGTCAACAATGGCCTCGTGGGTGTTCTCAAAAATCAGCCAGTCGGACGGGTCATTTTTTACCCGCTTATCTCGATAGGACTTTTTGGAAGAACGGAAATTGACGGTATGCCCCATATACTCCGGCTTAGTCAGCATGGAGCTGACCGTAAAACCGTACCAGTCATAGGGGCGGCTGGTGTCCACGGTGTTCTTTCGGCTGCCTCTGCCGTTGCGGGCCAGATAATAGGCGGGGCACTCCACCTTTTCCTGTGTGAGTATCTTGGCGATCTCATGGGGGCCGTGCCCCTCCACCGCAAGCCGGAAGATCCGCCGCACCACGGCGGCGGCTTCCTCGTCCACCAGCCAGTGATCCTTGTCCTCCGGGTCTTTTTTGTAGCCATAGATGGCGTTGTTGGTGGTGGGCTTGCCCGCCTTGCCCTTGACACGGTATGCTGCCGAAACCTTTTTGGACTGGTCACGCAGATACCATTCGTTCATGATATTGAGAAAGGGCGCAAACTCGCCGCTGTCCTGTTCCTCGCTGTCAATGTTATTGGCGACAGCAACAAAATGAACCCCATTCTGCCGGAACATTACCTCGGTGTAAAAGCCGGTTTGCAGGTAGTTTCTGCCGATCCGACTTAGGTCCTTACACAGCAGATGGGCCACCTTTCCCGCCTCGATGTCCGCCACAAGGCGCTTCCATGCGGGACGGTCAAAGTTGCCGCCGGACCACCCATCGTCTGTGTAGTGGACGATATTGGTGTAGCCCCGCTGTGCTGCATAGCTTTCGAGATAACGTTTCTGGTTCAGAATGGAGTTCGAGTCACCCGTGAGGTCATCGTCACGGGACAGGCGCTCATAGAGCGCAGTGATTTTTTCTTCCGTCTGTCTGTTTGCCATATCAGGCGCTCCTTTCAGACGGACGGCTCATTTGTGGCAGTTCCATTATACCACATTCCGGCTGGTTTGCCAGCCCGTCGTTGCGGATCAGCCGCAAAATTTTATCTTCCATCGTTTCCTCGGCGGTTTCGCTGAGGTAGACACGAACTTTATAGGTGGTGTTGCCAATGTGCCGGGTCAGAAACACGGCGTTTTTATCTGCCATAGAACCTCTCTTTCTTGCGCTTTCGGCGCATCCGGTGTATACTGTTGTTATAGTTCCGTTGTTTGTAACCTGCGATTGTGTTACTTCTTTTTTGTGTCAAGCCTGAACATGGCGAAAGCCCCCTTTCTCCTGCGTGAAAAAGCAAATGTAATCCAAGTAACTTGTTTTTAGATTACTCTTTCACTAATAGGAGAAATCCGGGGTGCAAAACGGAACCATTTTTGAAAAATCGCAAAATATTTTTTTGAAAAGAGGTGGGGTCATGGCGTATCTGTCTGATGACGAGCTTCTGGATACCGAGGGTGGCTTCACCGGATGGGACGATGGGACAGGCGCAGGGGCGGAAGAAACGCTGGAACAGGCGCTTGCGGAAGAACGTCTGGCCGAGCTGGAAAGCGAGCTGGAGCAGGACGAGCATCCCATCGACTATGAAGCGGAACTGGAGGACGAGGAAGAAGAAGCCTCCCCGGTCAGCGATAAGCGGCTGAAACGGGAGATGCGGGCCGAGGCCATACGGCGGCTGGAGGAAGCAGCACGCACGGAGAAGGATTTCTGGGCCGTAGTGGAGGAATGGAACAAGCTGGACCGGAACCGGGAGCGCCGGGAACGGGACCATGAAAACCTCCGTGGGGATGTGCCGCTGGAATATCAGGCGGTGCCTGAACCGAAGCTCATTCCCCGCTGGATGAACAACCCCGCATACCGGCAGCTGATGGCCGGGAACTTTCTGGACATCCTGTTTGACTGCCCCTATGAGATGCACAACCTGACCGCTGACGCCTTTGTTTCACGCATGGTGGAGGAATTGAGCGAGGAACACAAGGAAGTTTTGTATTTCCTCTCTTTGCGGCTATACAGCACCACCCGGCTTGCCGATGTTCGTGGGCAGTCTGACCGTAACATCCGCAAGCTGCGGAAAACCATCCACAAGAAATTGCAGCGCCAGATGTATGACCATCTGTGCGGCAAGCAGGAGCATGGCGGCGGTTTGACCTTGCGGGAACGCCAGTTTTTGGAGGAATACTCGAAAATCGCAAGAAAACAGGGCAAGGATGCCGTAATCCGGCGGGAGAATAAGACTAAGCGCAGAAAAAAGAAAAACCGCCCCTGATAATTGGGACGATTAAGGAGAAAGGGCGTGTATGATGAAAAATTTATTTGAACAGTCCCGTTCCCATTGGGTGCGGTACGATCATTACGAGCTGAAAACAGCGGAAGATGGCAAGCGGTACATCACCCCCGGCAAGAGTGCAAAGCCGGATGTCTACAATCCGCTGAAAGAGGTCCCCAACATTGTGCTGGATGCGCTGAATGTGGGGATGCTGATGATGGGCCGCAAGCCAGAGGCAGAGGTGGAAAAGGCAGTGATGGAGTTTGTCACCCGGTATGGCCTGCTGGGGCTGATGACCGCTCTGCCCACCACACCGTCCTTTATGGACTATGAGGCGGTGTACCTGCCCAAAAACCACTTCGTCAAGGAAGAATCCATGGCGACAGACAAATACCTGTCCCTGTTTTACCCCTTTGACCAACTGGACTTGGTAAAGAAGGGCATTACATCTACATGGAATGTGTCCGGTGACCGGACGATGGTTGCCCTGACCATGACCTTTATGGACGAGCCGATGGCGAAGAATATGAGCTTCCAGCGGGAATATGCGGAACCCTACGACTGGATTGCCCAGCAGTTCAAGGACTGGGCCTTTACGCTGACCACGGCCATTTTGTACTATAATGACTATGATTCCATCGACGAGGACGCACGGGGGCTGTATCGCAAGGCCATGGCTGCGTTCGGCGGGATCGCCCCCAGCTACCACATTGAGCTGCTGGATAAGCCCACCATTTACTGGGATTTTCACTCCCTGCTGCTGGGTATCCAGATGATGTTCAGCTTCATGCTGGTGGACGGTGACCAGCCCCTGCGCCTGTGCAAGCACTGCCAGAAGGTGTTCCTGGGCAGCCGGTCCAACGCCGCCTTTTGCAGCCCACGGTGCAAGAACCAGTACAATGTCTACAAGAGCCGGGGAAAGCACCGGACGGATGGAGGTGACGAGGAATGAGTGAGGAACAGGGACTGACCCCGTATGAAACCAGAGAAATCCTCTTTTACAAGACCGAAAACGGAGAAGTGCGGGTGGAAATCCTGCTCTTTCAGGAAAACCTCTGGCTGACACAGGCAAAAATGGCAGAGCTGTTCGAGGTACAGAAAGCGGCCATTTCCAAGCATCTGAAAAACATTTTTGAATCCGGCGAACTGAGCGAGGATTCAGTTGTTTCCAAAATGGAAACAACTGCGGCAGACGGAAAACGGTATCAGACCAACTATTATAATCTGGATGCCATTATAGCTGTGGGGTATCGGGTGAACTCCAAAAAGGCGACCATGTTCCGCATTTGGGCGAACAGGGTGTTAAAAGAGTTCATCATCAAAGGCTATGTGATGGATGACGCACGGCTGCGGGAGCCGGAGAACTTTTTCGGCAAGGATTATTTCGAGGAACAGCTGGAGCGTATCCGGGACATCCGGGCCAGCGAGAGAAGATTTTACCAGAAAATTACGGACATCTATTCCCAGTGCAGCGCCGACTACGATGTGGAAAGCCCTATCACAAAGGAGTTTTTCGCAACGGTGCAGAACAAGCTCCACTATGCGGTCACCCATCATACCGCCGCCGAGATCGTATATGGCCGTGCCGACAGCACCAAGCCCAACATGGGGCTGACCACATGGAAAAACGCCCCCAAAGGCCGTATCCGCAAATCGGATATCACCGTTGCCAAAAACTATCTGAACGAAACGGAAATGCGAAACCTGAACGAGATCGTCACTATGTACCTGGATTATGCGGAACGGCAGGGCCGCCGGGGGAATGTCATGTATATGGCCGATTGGGTCAAGCGGCTTGACGCATTTTTACAGTTCAACGAGGAAGATATTCTGCATGATAAAGGCAAGGTGACCGCCGCCATCGCCAAAGCCTTTGCTGAGAAAGAGTTTGAAAAGTTCCGGGTATTGCAGGATCGGACCTATCAGAGCGACTTTGACCGACTGGTTGCAGAGACTTCGGCTGATCAGACAGAATAACCGTATACACAGAAAGCCCACGCCTCCGGTTCTCTTTCCGGCTGCGTGGGCTTTTTGGGCCATCGCTTATTTCTTGTTTTGCAGCTGTTCATGGGCTTCCTGCTGGACGATCAGCCCCGCAGAAAAGCCATACTTGAAGTGGCTCTCACTTTCCTCGCACTGGGCGATAGCATTCTGCGCCCGGAGTTCTTCCACCAGCGCATAGTCCTCTTTACTGAGCCGATGGGATAGCTGCTCCATCAACGCCGCACAGGTTTGGATCGCCTTGCGGTATTCCGGGGACGTGGGCACTACCGTTTCACAGGGATAAAACTCCCCGTTATACATGGCTTCCAAAATCATTGCGTTCCCTCCCTCAGCAGTAGACCAGCTCAGCCAGGACAATTTCCTCGGCTCTGTTGTGGATGGAGTTCATGGAGCGCACCCATGCCATCTGGTCGGCATCTTTCAGGGCTTCTGTGACGCCCTCTTGCTGCATCATGGCTTTTTCGATAATTTCCAGCCACTTCCGACAGGCGGTGTCGATTTCCTCCAAATGGGGAAACAGTTTTTCAGTGACAATGAGATCGGTATACAGAATGGGCCGGTGTTCTTTTAAGTAGGCACGGCGCAACCGGCCATATTTCCCGATATGGTACTCTTTGGTGTCCAATAACACAAGGTCAGGAATGAGATAATCGCCGCATTTGGTGTAAGTCAGTTCCATACAAGACTCCTTTCGTGGGAATGTGGTTGACAGTTACGGTAGGTTTGAGGGCATCCCTCCTTTATCATAACTGTCTTTTCATTCGCCACAAATGAGCCGCCAGTCATGATGTAATGTTTTTTGGTGTATTCCACCCTCTATACATTACATCATGGTCTTACATTCTGTTAGTCACCCTCTTGCAAATCGGCAAACAGCTCCTGATAATAATCAGCAAAGATGCTGCCCCGCCGCCACAAAAAAGTAAAATCATGACTGACGTGGAAATCACTTAGCTCAATCTGGCGCAAGCGGTTTTCTTGTAATTCCTTGGCTACAGCCTTCTCATAAAAAAAGGCAATACCGCAATCCAACTCTACCAGTGATTTGATAGCCGGGATATCATTGATCTCCACTAAACTAGCAAAATCCTTGACCGAAAAATTTCGCTCCTCTAATTGTTTTTCCAAAATCTCTCTGGTTCCGGAACCAGGCTCACGTAAAATCAGCCTTTCGCCAAATAAATGCTCTAAACGCCGGGGCTTTTTACTAAATTGATGTTGGGTACTGCAAACAGCGATATATTTTTCTGTCGCATAGATACGGTACTCATACTCATTTTTAGAAAAATACCCCTCAACCAGAGCAAAATCGATCTCCCCGGCATCAAGCTGCTTGAGCAGCTCTTGGGTATTCGCCACTACCATATGGATATGTGTTTGCGGATATTTGCGCAAATAAGCTGCTAAATGCTGCGGCATCACAAAAGAACCAATGGTGAGGGTAACACCAAAAATCAATTCTCTTTTTTCCTGTGCCAAATGAGCTAAGTGATCATGCAGGTGGATAGAGTCATGTTTCATCGTCGTAGCAGCACGTAAAAGCTCTTCTCCCTGAGGGGTCAAGGTCAGCTTCTTAGCATGGTACTCAAAAAGCTTAGCCTGATAAGCTTCTTCTAAATAATGAATATGCTGTGATACTGCTGGCTGCGTGATATTTAGCTCCTGAGCAGCTTTGGTAAAATTCATATATTTACAGACTACCAAAAAAGTATCCAAACGAAAATCTAACATACATTACCCCCCAACAATAAATTAATTTTATATATAGATAACAATTTATAATTTTTCTTTATTTGATCTTTATGTTATACTCAAAAGGCAAAAATCTTTGAAGAAGAGGTCGCTACTCATGAACTTCATCAAAAATAATGGTTGGGGAATTTTATTGTGCTTACTAATTGCTATCCCTTGCTGGTTTCTCGGTCGACTAGTGCCAGTAGTTGGCGGACCAGTATTCGCCATTCTCATAGGGATGGTCATTACCATTTTTATCAAGGACAAGCCTCATACCCAGACTGGTATTAATTACACCTCTAAAAAAATACTGCAATTCGCCGTAGTACTGCTGGGCTTTGGCATGAATCTAACCGATATCTTGCAAAAAGGACAGCAGTCGCTGCCAATTATCATCTCTACCATAACCACATCGCTGCTTATTGCCTTTGTGCTCTACAAGGCTTTGAAGATGCCATCAAAAATATCTACGCTCATCGGCGTGGGCTCTTCAATCTGCGGTGGCTCAGCTATCGCCGCTACAGCACCGGTTATCGGCGCCAATGATGAAGAAATTGCCCAATCAATCT
>ERZ827478.1032-NODE-1032-length-22731-cov-3.802743_pt1 | contig 22731 bp, 25 predicted proteins | sample MGYA00519705_ERZ827478 | MGnify/ENA primary metagenome ERZ827478 (study PRJEB31778, sample SAMEA3449318) | human gut metagenome | biome: human gut; feature: human-associated habitat; material: faeces | place: United Kingdom | collected 2010/2012 ... | reverse complement strand
CTGTTTTGTTAAAACGTGGTCTTGCCAATACTATGGAAGAATGGATTATGGCGGCAGAATACATTATGGCAGGGGGCAACGAAAATGTCATTATGTGTGAACGCGGGATTCGTACTTTTGAAACTTACACCAGAAATACTTTGGATTTAAGCGTAATTCCGATTATCAAATCCAAAACACACTTGCCAATTATCATTGACCCATCTCATGCAACAGGTGACAGAAAATTGGTGGAATCCATGTCATTGGCAGCAATTGCCGCAGGTGCGGACGGCTTGATTATCGAAGTGCATGACAATCCTGAATGTGCATGGTCTGACGGCGCACAATCCGTGACTCCGGATGCATTCAAGACCCTGATTGAAAAAGGCAAGAAAATTGCAAACGTAATTGGCAGGGATATGTAATCCCTTATTCTAAAAAGCTCATTTCACCAAAAAGAAATGAGCTTTTTGATTCAAACGGAGTGAACAATTCATGAAAGTAAAAGTATATCCTTCTGTTTGTACAGGAGAAATACAAATACCGCCATCCAAAAGTATGGCACATCGCGCGATTATGTGTGCGTCTTTGGCAAAAGGAAAAAGTGTTATTTCAAATATTGCGTATTCTGACGACATTCTGGCTACCATTGCAGGTATGCGAGCATTGGGTGCATCCATTACGATGGAAAAAGATACCGTTGTGATAGAAGGCATACAATCTTTGCCGCAAACACCGTTACAGGTAGATTGCAATGAATCAGGCTCTACCCTGCGCTTTTTTGTACCGTTGTTTACGTTATCGGGTCAGCCCATTACTTTTTTGGGCAGAAATCGGTTGTTAAAGCGTCCGCAGGGAGTATATAAAACAATGTTTGAACAGCAGGGACACCGTTTTGAACAAACGGAACAGCAGCTTATCGTGCAGGGTGCGCTGAAAGCAGGTTCCTATGAAATTGATGGAAGCATCAGCTCCCAATTCATCACAGGCCTATTGTTTGCTTTGCCGCTTTTGGAGCAGGATTCCATAATTCATATCAAGCCTCCGTTTGAATCCCGTTCTTATATTGAACTAACCTTGCAAATGCTCAAAACTTTTGGCGTAACAGCAGAATTTCAAGATAACCATACACTATATATTCCGGGCAATCAATCCTATCACGCTTGTGATTACACCGTGGAAGGTGACTATTCTCAAATGGCATTTTATGCTGTTTTGGCAGCGATTCAAAGCGATTTATATTGCAAGGGCATTACTTCTTCCTCTAAACAGGGAGATAAAGCGATTCTGTTCATTCTGGAAGCCTGTAATTGCAAGATAGAGCCCAGACAAGAAGGGTATCTTGTACATAAAAGTGAGCTGACAGCTACGGAGATTGATTTGGCGGATTGTCCCGATTTGGGGCCTGTTTTAAACGTGCTGGGAATGTACGCAAAAGGTACGACTCGTATTTATCATGCAGCACGTTTGAGATACAAAGAATCCGACCGTATTGCCGCCATGGAAGAGGAACTGAAAAAATTCCATACGGATATTACCACAACGGAAGATGAAATTTTTATCAAGGGAAAACCGACCTATTGTTGCGAACAGGAGTTGTCAGGACATACAGACCATAGAATTGTAATGAGTATGACAATAGCTGCTTTGTGCAGTGAAACTCCTGTTATCATCAATGGAGCGGAATGTATCAATAAATCTTATCCAAACTTTTTTGAGGATATACAATCCATAGGCGGCAGAATTGAGGTGTTGGAGCCGTGATAGCAAAAGACAGTGTGATTTTAATTGTAGGCTTAGGTCTTATTGGCGGAAGTTACGCAAAAGGTTTGAAAAAGCATGGTTACACGGTATATGCAATCAGCAGAGGGCAGAAAACCATTGACTATGCTTTGGAAAACGGCATCATTGATAAAGGAACCATACAGGAAGAGCCGGAAATCATCAGTCAGGCAGACTATATTGTTTTTGGACTATATCCTCATACCATGATTGACTGGATTGCCCGCAATCAGCAGTATTTCAAATCAGGTGCGATTATCACAGATGTATGCGGGGTAAAATGCAACGTGGTTGATGTAGTGCAAGATTTTCTGCGCAAAGATGTAGAATTTATTGGTTCACATCCAATGGCGGGTAAAGAAGTAAGCGGCGTGCAGTACAGTGATGATGCTATTTTTCATTCTGCAAACTTTATCATAACTCCAACAGAACAAAATACAGAAAAGGGCATAGCCTTTGCAAAAGAATTGGCAGAGTTGTTGGAGTTTCATCACATTGCAGTCATTACGCCACAGGAACACGATAAGATGATTGGTTTTGTATCTCAATTAACCCATGCAGTGGCAGTCAGTTTGATGAATACAAGTGATAATACCCATTTAAAAGAATATACGGGAGATTCTTTCAGAGATTTGACCCGTATTGCAAAGATAAATGAGACATTGTGGAGTGAACTGTTCTTTTTAAATAAAAAGAACTTGGTTCAGGAAATTGATGATTTTGTTGCCGAGTTAGAAAATCTAAAACAAAAAATAGCAGATGAAGATGAAGAAGGCATTAAAAAACTATTTATTCAGTCTACAGAGCGAAGAAAACAATTTGATAAATAAGAAAAGACGAAAGGAACGAATCAAACCGTTCTTTTCGTCTTTTTCTTTTTTATTTACTAAAAAATGGAATGTTTTACGATTCGTTTGCAAATACTATAGGAATATATGCTAGAATAACAATATAAATCAATCGTAATGATAGGAGGGCCTACGATGAAATTTTCTCAAATGGAGTATCAGCGTCCCAATGTAGATGAAATGATAGAACAATATAAACAAATTACAGAACGGTTTCCAAATTGTAAAAATGCCAAAGAGCAAATGAAATGTATTTTGGAACATGAATCTATTATGAAGGCGTATCAAACGATGAGCACGCTTGCGTACATTCATAACAGCATTAATACCGCAGATGAATTTTATGCACAGGAAAAGGCGTTTTACAACGAAAAATCCCCTGTGATACAGGAGTATGAACAAGCTTTTCTGCAAGTTGTATATGATTCCAGATTCAAAAAAGAGCTTGAGAAAGAACTGGGCACCTTGTTTTTTGAAAATATTAAAGTTGCACTGCGTTCGTTTTCACCTGAAATTATCCCTCTTTTGCAGCAGGAAAATGAGCTGACCACAGAATATCAAAAGCTGCTGGCATCTGCCAAAATTGGATTTGACGGAAAAGAATTGAATCTTTCCACCATAACAACTTATCTACAGGATTTAGATAGAACCGTAAGAAAAGAAGCTTGGAAAAAATGCGCCGCCTTTTTTGAGGAGCATGCGCAAAAATTGGATGAAATTTATGATCAGTTGGTCAAAAACAGAGACGAACAAGCGCGTAAATTGGGCTATGCCAATTATGTGCAGCTGGGATATGACCGTTTGGGGCGAAATTGTTACAGAGCCTCCGACGTAAAAATATTCCGAGACCAAATTATACGAGATTTGGTTCCCGTGACCGTAACCATTCGTAAGTTGCAGGCACAGCGCATTGGCGTAGATGAGATAAAATTACACGATACGGGTGTTTCTTTTACAGACGGCAATCCAAAGCCCAACGGCGAAACACAGGAACTGGTGTCCGCGGCACAAAAAATGTATGATGAAATGAGTCCCAAGACATCAGAGTTTTTTACCTTTATGAGAGAAAACGAGCTGTTCGATTTGGAGAGTAAACAAAATAAAGCAGGCGGCGGTTACTGTACAGAACTGCCTGATTATCAGTCTCCGTTCATTTTCTCTAATTTTAACGGTACCTCTGGCGATGTAGATGTGCTGACACACGAAGCAGGCCATGCATTTGCGGCATATCAGGCTCGCAATATGGAGATTCGTGAAAATGCAAGCACCACAATGGAAACAGCGGAAGTACATTCCATGACCATGGAATTGTTGGCGCGCCCTTGGGCGGAGTTGTTTTTTGGAAATGACGCTGAAAAATTCCGTGTATTTCAATTGGAGTCTGCCCTTAACTTTATTCCGTATGGTTGTTTGGTAGATGAGTTTCAACATGAAGTCTATGAAAATCCAAAATTAACGCCGCAGGAACGCAAAAAATTATGGCTGAAATTAGAGAAGAAATATCGTCCTTGGCTGGACTTTGACAATCTGCCATTCTTCAAAGACGGAGGAGGATTCCAAAAACAGCATCATATTTATTGCTATCCGTTTTATTATATTGATTATTGTTTGGCACAAACCGTTGCTTTGGAATTCTGGAGTAAATCAAATAGGGACTGGAAAAAAGCGTTTGATGAATATTTTGCATTTGTAAGCGCTGCAGGCACCAAAAGTTTTGTACAATTAATCAAAGATTCTGGTTTGAATTCTCCTTTTGAAGACGGCTGCGTAAAAGAATTAAGCACAGAAGTGGTTCAATGGATGGAACAACGTCGTATTAAGTAGCGGATTTGGAATGGAAAATCTCTTTGATACAGGTCACGTCTTCCTTTTTAAAGCATTGTGTCACGCGTAATAAAATGTAATATCCAATGGCTGATAATGTAAATTCCAGTATCATACAGCACCAAACAGGAACCGCGTTCATAAACGGTAAATGTCTTAATAAGGAAAGGCAAAGAACCGAAATGCCTCCGCATAAAATTGGCTTTACAATCCAGTCCACAAACTGTATTTCCACTTGAGATACTTTCAGAAGACGATGAATGCTCAATGTAGCATTAAAAATCGTGCTGAAAAACAAAATGCCCAGATAGCCGTTTACACCTGTGAATGGAATTAAAAAATAGACCAGTATGACGCGTAATCCGGAATCTGCAAAATTATATCGCATGGAGGCAATTTGCTGGTCCAACCCTTTTAAAATGCCGTCTACCACGCTATCAAGATATAATAAAGGAATCAGCGGTGCCAAAAATCGAATCAGACGTCCCGCTTCTTCGCTTTGATAAAAGGTGCGGCCAAAATCATCGGCAAATACAATAAAACAAGCAGTAATAAAGAATGAAAACAGCAGGGTCAATTGCATGGAACGTGCAGTGGTCCTGCTGATTGTTCTTTTATGGCCCACTGCATTTGCTTCAGCCATTTCAGGAACCAGCAAAGAAGAAAATGCCATTAAAAATGCGGAAGGAAATAAAATCAGCGGCATTACCATACCGTGAATCATACCGTAATTGCTCAAAGAGGTTTCCGTACTGGCGCCGTGTTTCTTAAATCCAATGGGGATGAGTATGTTTTCGATGGTTACAAGTCCGTTGCGCAGAGTGGAACCAAACATGATGGGCAGTTCTATATGGAACATATCCTGCAATGCTTTCCGAAAGGTGTATTGAAATTGATTGCCGGGGGTGTCTTTTGCTTTTATTTTATCTTTTATAAAGAAGATAAAAGTATAGGTACAAGAAGCAATCTCACCTAAAGTAGAGCCTAACATAATTGCGGCACAGGAATACTCTAACCCTTGCGGCGCCACGAATGTGAACAGACAAACTACTGCCATAATGGTAACAAATTGTTCCAAAAGTTCTCCCGAGGCAGTTTTGGCAACACCACGCATAGCAATAAAATATCCTTTTAAACAAGAGCATGTTGCCATGAGAGGTAAGCCGGGAGCGAGTATTTTCAGAGAGAGTGCGACACGTTGGTCGCCCAGCCAATGGATTGCTACGTAATCAGATGAAAAGTATAAGGCTACCATAGCCAGCAAACTTAGTAAAAGCGCGAAGATAATACACTTGCGAACTGCCCGTTTTGCCTGGGACGGCGCTCCTTTTGCAATGGTATCTGTTACAATACGCGTAACGGCTAAACTGATTCCTGAAGTGGAAACCGTAATTGCCAATATAAAAACAGACATAACCAGTTGGTATAATCCCATACCTGCGGTTCCTATTTTAGAAGACAAATAGGTTCGATATCCGATACTGCTGGCCCGCATTACCAGCGAAGATGCCGTAAGAATAATTGCATTAAAAAAGAATACCCTTTTTTTCATACCACAACCCCATTTAGAATTTTGTTCTTTGTTTAATATATGTCCTAAATTGCGGGAAAATGAAACAAGCATATATCTCTATTTTTATTTTTTATCATTGGGAATACGAAATATCTTGAAATACCATTAACATTGTTGCATAATAGGTTTATTACATGGACAGGAGGAATTTATCGTGTGGATTTCTACAAGAGGAAGATACGCCTTACGTGTTATGGTTGATCTTGCAGAAAATAACAATGGTGAATATATTCCTTTAAAGGATATTGCAAAACGACAGGAAATTTCAGAGAAATATCTTGAAAGTATTATGGTGACTATGAGCAAAACGGGAATTATCAAAGGATTGCGGGGAAAAGGCGGAGGGTATAAGTTAGCGCTTGACCCAATGGATATTACGGTAGGGCGTATTTTAAAAGTTACGGAAAAATCTTTGGCACCCGTATCTTGTTTAGAGATGCAGCCCAACCCGTGTAAGCGGTCTCCTGCTTGTAAAACGGTGCGCGTTTGGCAGGAAATGTACAGAGTGGTAGATGAATATATAGAAAGTGTTACCATTGCTGATTTGGTGGATGAAATAGACAGCAGCGATTTTTATGTGATATAAGGTAAAACCATACCGAACATTTTGTTTGGCATGGTTTTTATTTTTACGTGTATTCGGACATTTGCATATTGTCAGACTGATTTTAGGCAAAACCTATAACAAGTTATAGGTTATTAATATTAGACAAAAGATGTTTTATGTAGTAAAATATACAACAACCAATAAACATACTAACATAGTATGTAAATAGGAGTGAAAATGAATGTCTGAACAACACACACATAGTCATCACCATCATCATGGAGGGATTGATGACTACATGAAAGCAGTAGCGGAATACAGAAAAACATTTCCGAACAAACAAGATGTCATCGAACAAACACCTGACCCTGCGGTAAGAGAAATGCTTTTACATATGGAAGAAATGGGTCTTGAAACAACGTTTGACCGTTTTGATGCGCAACAACCTCAATGTACATTTGGTATTGCGGGTACCTGCTGCAAAAACTGCTTTATGGGACCTTGCAAAATTACAAAAAAATCCCCTCGTGGCGTGTGTGGCGCGGACGCAGATTTAATTGCGGCCAGAAATCTTTTGCGTCATGTGGCAGCAGGTACAGCAGCCCACGGAGCACGCGGACGTGAAAGTATGCTTGCATTAAAATTTGCAGCGCAAGGAAAAGCTCCAATTCCCATTGAAGGAAAAGAAAAAATTTATGCCGTATGTAAAAATTTTGGCATTGAAACAGAAGGAAAAACACTCAATGAGCTTGCAGAACAAGTTGCAGATATTTTATTGGAAGATTTATCTCGAACAGTTCCGGATAAGCACAAAACCATTTATTCCTTTGCACCGAAAGAAAGGGTGGAAACATGGGAACAATTGGGGATTATTCCAATCAGCCCTTCCCATGAAGTGTTTGAAAGTTTACACAGAACTACCACAGGTACGGACAGTGACTGGAGAAACGTAATGCAACAGTTTTTAAGAACCGGCGTATCTTTCGCTTGGTCCTCCTGCCTTGGTTCTTCCATTGCAATGGATAGCTTGTATGGATTGCCTCATAGAAGTCGTTCTAAGATTAATTTAGGCGCTTTGAAAAAAGGATATGTCAATATTGCGGTACATGGACATTCTCCCGTGCTGGTAAGTGAAATTGTAAAAGTTGGAAGAAGTGAGAAAATGGTGCAGCTGGCCAAAGAAAAAGGTGCCTTAGGTATTCAGTTTTACGGTATCTGCTGCTCCGGTTTGTCCGCAATGTATCGTTATGATAATGTGATTCCGCTATCCAATGCAGTTGGTTCCGAATTGGTGCTTGGAACAGGCGCTTTGGATTTATGGGTTGCAGATGTGCAGGATGTGTTCCCTTCCATAATGGAAGTAGCAAAATGTTTCCGAACAACCGTGGTTACCACCAGCGATTCCGGAAGACTGCCCGGTGCGGAACACTACGGACTGGACCATGAGCATTCCAATATAGGAGAAATTCATCAAATTGCAGAAAAAATTGTTCAACGCGGTATTGAAAGTTTTGTAGAAAGAAGAGACATTCCCGTTAAAATTCCTCAATATGAAGTGGATGCTGAAATGGGATTTTCCGTGGAATGGGCACAGCACTACTTTGAAAAAGGGCTTGCAACATTGGCACAGGCATTAAAAGACGGAAAAATATTGGGCATTGTGAACTTGGTAGGCTGCAGCAATCCACGAGTCATTTACGAAAAGAAAATTGTAGAGACAGCTGAAATACTGCTGAAAAACAACGTTTTGATTCTTACAAACGGCTGTGCGTCATTTGCGCTGCTGAAGCTGGGATTTTGCTCAGAGAAAGCTTTGGAGTGGACCGGCGAATCATTGCGGGAGTTTTTAAAAGAGATTCCTCCCGTCTGGCATCTCGGCGAATGTTTGGATAATGCAAGAGCGTCTGCCTTTTTCAACGGAATATCCGCAGCTTTGAATATTCCGATAAAAGAGCTGCCGTATGCCTTTTCCAGCCCTGAATGGAGTAATGAAAAGGGAATTTGTGCGGCACTGTCTTTCAGATTATTGGGAATTAATTCTTATCACAACGTTTATGCGCCTGTCATGGGTTCGGAAAAAGTGTCTGAATTTATGGCACATGGCACAAAGGAACTATTGGGCTCTGAAATGATTGTAGATGTTGACCATATTAAAATTGCTAACCAACTGGTAGCAGATTTCAAAGAAAAACGCAAAGCGTTAGGTTGGACTGTATCGTTAGGAGGAGAATGAGAAATGAAATTAAAAAAATTTATCATACCGATTGCGGCAGTGCTGGCTAGTATGACTGTATTGTTAACCGCATGCGGAACATCATCAGAAGGAGGTTCCGACAGTGAACATGTAAGAACAGTAAAAATAGCATATTTGCCTATTACACATGCATTACCTGTGTATGAACTTTCCCAGTCAGACAATGTTAAAGTAGAACTTGTCAAATACGGTTCATGGCCGGAGCTGATGGATGCGCTAAATTCAGGTCAGGTAGACGGTGCATCTGTGCTGATTGAATTGGCAATGCAGGCGCAATCGCAAAATATAGGATTAAAAGCAGCTGCACTTGGTCATACAAGCGGTAATGTGATTGTTGTAAGCAATGAGATTCAGTCGGCTGCGAATTTAAAAGGAAAAACATTTGCAATTCCGCACAGAAGCTCTTCTCACAATATTTTATTACAGGAGATGCTGGAACAAAATGGTCTGACCATAGACGATGTTCAAGTAACCGAATTATCTCCTGCGGAAATGCCTTCTGCATTGGTGTCCGGTCAAATTCAGGGATATTGTGTGGCAGAACCGTTTGGTTCTGTAGCGGTAACGGGCGGATATGGTAAAGTGTTATATCAATCGGATGAGTTGTGGGACCATTCCATTTGCTGCGCTCTTGTTTTTAACGATAAATTCCTCAATGAAAACAGCGAGTTGGCAAATCAGGTCATCGACGCATATCAACAAGCCGGCTCTGAACTTTCGGACAAAGAAGAGGCGCTTTCTGTGGCAAAAAATTTCTTGAAACAACCTGATAATGTGCTGCAGCAATCTCTGGAATGGATTGATTTTTCAGATTTGACCATTGAGGAATCTGCTTATAATGATTTGGTTGCTCGTATGCAAAAATATCACATTTCCGAAAATCCGCCTTCTTATGAAGCGTTTGTATACCGGACAGAATAGGAGTCAGTTATGAAACGTCTGTTAAAATTAAGGTATATTGTGGTTTCGTTTTCAGTGTTAATTTTACTGTGGTATCTTCTTGCCAGTGTTTCGTCTGTTGGAGAAGCGCTTTTTCCAAAACCGTTAACAGTAGGAAAAGCATTGGTCGATTTATTTGCAGACGGTACTATGGGCGCAAATATAGGAGCCAGCTTATATCGTTTTGCAATTGGTTATGTCACGTCGGTTGTTTCAGCAGCTATTTTAGGTTTAATAATAGGATGGTTTAAGCCGTTATACGGATATATCAGTCCTATTTTACAAATAATTCGTCCGATTGCCCCAGTGGCTTGGATGCCTTTTATTGTGCTGTTTATTGGCATTGGAGACATTCCCGCAATTGTTATCATTTTTCTTGCAGGCTTTTTTCCGGTTTTGCTTTCTACCATTTCTGCTGTACGCAATATAGACCCTGTTTATTTAAAGGTAGCAAAGAATTTTGGAATTAAGCGGCCTGCTGTGTTATATAAAATTGTATTTCCAGCGGCATTCCCGCAAATTGCAAACAGTTTGCATGTTGCTTTGGGTTCTGCATGGATATTTTTGGTGTCCGGCGAAATGGTTGGAACCCAGTCAGGACTGGGTTATATGATTATAGATGCCAGAAATAATTTAAGAATGGATTATTTGCTTGCTGCAATGGTGATGATTGGCCTGATTGGATTTATTTTAGATGCACTCATCGGAAAATTTGAAAAAACCGTGATGAAAGCATGGGGAAAGGCGTGACAATATGTATATTGAAATTCAAGACGCTACCAAAATATATGAGAAGCCCGGTGGATTTCGCTCTTCCAAAGAAAGTTTTACAGCGCTTGACCATATTTCGCTTCAAATAGAAAAAGGTGAATTTATCTGTTTGCTGGGGCCTTCCGGCTGCGGAAAGACCACCTTAATGAATTCTATTGCAGGTTTTGAAACATTAACAGAAGGAAGTATTACCATTGATGGTCAAAAAGTAAAGGCACCTTCCGAAAAATATGTAACAATTTTTCAAAATTATGGCCTTCTCCCTTGGCGAACGGTTGAAAAAAATGTAGAATTAGGATTGGAAACCTTAAAGGTTCCAAAACAAGAGCGAAAGCAGATTGCTATGAAATATTTGCAGCTGGTTGGTTTGGAGAATTTTGCAAAACGACATCCGGCACAGTTGTCCGGCGGACAGCAGCAGAGAGTATGAATTATCAGGAGGAATGAAAAAACGTGCGGTAATCATAAGAGCATTGGCACAGAATCCGGATATTATATTTATGGATGAACCGTTTGGCGCCTTGGATGCAATTACGCGTTACAAATTGCAGGATGATCTTTTGCATATTACAAAATCTCAAAATAAAACAGTGATTTTTGTAACGCATGATATAGATGAGGCTGTGTTTCTAGCAGATAAAATTGTGGTTATGAGTCCGAATCCGGGTAGAATAAAGGCTGTTATACCAATTGGGCTGGGAAGCCACCGCGACAGGACTGGAGGAGATTTTCTACAGCTGAGAGACAAGGTTTTCCGTATATTTAATATGAAGGAAGAAGACAACACCGAGTATTACATTTAATCACCAGAAAGGGAAATGCTCATGACGCTACAACATTTAAAATATGCGGTCAAGGTTGCGGATGTCGGTTCCATGAATGAAGCTGCCAAACAATTATTGATATCACAGCCAAGTTTATCTGCAGCAATCCGAGCTTTGGAAGAAGAAACCGGAATTGATATCTTTAAACGTACCAATAAGGGCGTATATGTGACTGCGGAGGGAAGCGCTTTTTTGGAACATGCAAGATTCATTGTTGCGCAATATGATTATATCGAGCATCAGTATGTGCGTGCTCATGAAAAAAAGAAGCGGTTTGCCGTATCTACGCAGCATTATGCTTTTGCGGTAAAAGCGTTTATCAATACAGTCAAACAGTTGAATTTAAGTGAATATCAAACTGCTATTCGTGAAACCAGAACCAGTGAAATTATGAAAGATGTTTGTGCGTCAAGAAGTGAATTGGGTATTATATATTTAAGTAAATCCAATGAAGCTTACATGAAAAAAAGACTGAAAAATGATAATTTAGAGTTTCATTACTTATTTGAGTGCAGTATTTACGCCTATTTATGGCATGAACATCAGTTGGCTCATAAACCCTCCATCAGTTATCAGGAATTACAGCAGTATCCTTACTTGATATTTGAACAAGGGGAAAACAGTGTTTCTTTTTTATCAGAAGAAACGGAAAGCAAATATACGTTTCCTGATGTGATACGAACCAATGACCGCGCAACGATGATGGAGCTGATTCGTCAAATTCATGCTTTTACCATCTGCTGCGGTATTATGGATGATGTTTACAAAAAGCAAGGCTTTATCGCCGTGCCGATTGATACGGATGAAACTATGAAAATAGGTTATGTCACGTTAAAAAATGCAAAAATATCTGCGGTAAGCGAAGAGTATGTAAGGCAGTTGAAAGTGTTCGGCCAGAATTCCAATGTATAATGTTTGATAACATAAAAACTCCCTTTTCGTTAGAAATAGGGAGTTTTTTGACTATAAGTCATAAATCTAAATTTGTTTTCAGCAGTACTTTGTATATCATATAAAAACAGAAAATACAAAATTCTCCATATTGTATTATGGCAGCATTTATTGTATAATAAAGCATTATAATATCGAAAAACATGGAGGACAGCATGGATTGGACCGAAATTGCCATTACCGTACCGGCAGAAGATGTAGACCGTGCAGGAGATATTGCGCAAATGGTGGTACCGTATGGTATTTATATTGAAGATTACTCCAATTTGGAGCAGGAAGCGTGGGAAATTGCTCATATTGATTTAATCGATGAAGAACTGTTAAATAAAGACCGCACAAAAGGTATTATACATGTATATATCAGTCCTGAAGAAAATCCTGCGGAAGCCATTTCATTTTTGCAGGAGCGTTACACTGCAGAAGGAATTCCTTTTACCATTGATACAGCCGACTGCGTTATGGAGGATTGGTTAAATAATTGGAAAAAGTATTTTAAACCCATTCCGGTAGGTCAATCTTTGCTGATTCGTCCTACATGGGAAGAAGATTATGATGCAGGAAACAGAAAAGTGCTGCATTTGGAACCGGGGTTGGCATTTGGTACAGGTACCCATGAAACAACTCGTTTGTGTATGGAACTGTTAGAGCAATATATCAAACCGAATATGGATGTGCTTGATGTGGGCTGCGGAAGCGGAATTCTGTCCGTTGCCGCTTTGCTTTTAGGTGCAAATTCTGCGGTAGGTGTGGATATAGATGCGCTTGCAGTAAAAACGGCAGTGGAGAATGCAGAAATAAATCATGTTGCAGATAAGTTTACTGCGATTGCAGGGAATTTGACGGAACAAATCAATGGAAAATACCATATTGTGCTTGCCAACATTGTTGCAGATGTCATTATGGTGCTAACAGAAGATATTGAACAATATTTATATCCGGATTCCATTTATATTATGAGTGGTATTATTGATACCCGGGAGCAGGATGTCTTGGACGCTGTCAGTGAAAAATTTGAAATCATAGAACGCAAAGAAGAAAAAGGTTGGGTAGCATTGGCTGCTCGGCTGAAACGATAGGGGGATTTGGACATGATATTATCAGGAAGAGAAATTGAACGTGCAGTAGGCACGGACATTATTATAGAGCCGTTTGAGCGAAGCAAGGTAAATCCGAACAGTTATAACTTAACGCTGCATAACGAGCTATTGGTATATGAAAATGAAATACTGGATATGAAAAAACCAAATCCGACCAAAAAATTAGTAATTCCGGAAGAAGGATTATTGCTGGAACCAAATAAGCTGTATTTGGGAAGAACAAAAGAATTCACAACTACCAGTAAATATGTACCTATGCTGGAAGGACGTTCTTCTACAGGTCGTTTGGGATTGTGTATTCATGTAACCGCCGGTTTCGGAGATATTGGCTTTGCAGGTTACTGGACATTGGAAATTTATTGTATTCATCCACTGATTATTTATCCTGATATTGAAGTATGCCAAATCTATTATCACACCATAAAAGGTGACTATGACTTGTACAGCAGCGGAAAGTACCAGAATAATACAGGAATTCAACCCAGCCTTATGTATAAAGATTTTGAGAAAAAACAAGCTTTAAAAAAGCGTGAAGCGATGGGTCTGGAAATTTCATCGGATTTGAAAAATAAATAAGTTTGAACGTTACTTTTAAACGCAGCTGCAACATTTTCAGCTGCGTTTTTGTTATATTAAAGATTATATAGTTTGTATTTTTGATGAATATAAATGTAAAATGATTGAATCATAAAGATTGACATATCGTTTTTTTCTAATACATTTCCATCTGTAAAGTATTCCAGCAAAGGACAATCACTGATTAATAAATGATTGCGTATCCATAGTCCAAGTTCATCATAATACTCTGATAAGTTTTGATAAGGGCAGTCTAAAAATCTCTCAAGGGAATGTGTATCAAAACGTTTTTCTATTTCCAGAAAAGCTTTTTCCATTTCATTGTATAACTTCATGTTATCACCTCAAACTACATTATATCTGAATTTCAGATAAAAACCAATATCTTATTTTCAGATATTTATAATGTGGTTGGTGATAATATGAAAACAGAGATTCTGAAATATGAGAGAATCAGAGATATGCGAATTGACAGAGGGTTAACGCAAAAAGAAGTAGCTAAAGTAATCAATGTAAAACAGAATACATATTCTCAATATGAGATAGGTGTTCTGAACTATCCGTTGGATGTGGTTATTAAATTAGCTGAGTTTTATGAGACCAGTGTAGATTATTTAGTAGGTTTGACGGATGTCCCGGTTCCATATGAACGAAGGGAACCAAAATAAAGCGAGTATCTTTTATGATACTCGCTTTATTTGCATTGTTTTACTATTATTTTTGGCTACTGTGCAACAAGTTAAATCCAAAGTATTAATGTTCATCATTGGGGTCATATTCTACATAGTTGCCTAAAAAGGAGAAATTGGGAAGTTCTTGGGATAAGGAACAAAGTAAGTCCAATGTATCGCAATGATGTACATTTCCGGTAAAATCCAAATAAAAATTATATTTAAATTCTCCGTTATTTCCTTCTTTTAGGGGACGTGACTCTATTTTGGTCAGGTTTAAACCTGTCATTGCAAAACGTGCCAGAACGCTGTATAAGGAGCCTGTTGTATGAGGCAAGGAAAAGCATAGACTGATTTTTTCCGCATTCTTAGGAATAATCATTTCTTTGCTTAACGCGGCAAAACGAGTTCTGTTTTGGTTATTGTTTTGAATATCTTCCTGTAAAATGTCCAGCCCGTACATATTAGCGGCAATGGTGGAACAAATTGCAGCTGCATCTGTTACTCCGTTTTCTTTATCCATTTTAGCCAGCATTTTGGCGGCAACTGCTGTATTGCTATGTTGAATTGATTTCCAGTTGTGTGAGGAAATCATATCCGAACATTGTGCCAAAGCCTGTGGATGAGAATATACGGTTCGAATATTCTCAATGGCTACTCCTTGCGGTGCCGCTAAGCAATGATGCACATGCAGTGTGGTAGAACCTACAATGCTAAAGCGATAATTTAAGATAAGGTCATATACTTCGACCACAGAACCTGCGGAAGAATTTTCAACTGGCAATAGGCCGAAATCAACGGTTCCGTTTTTGAGAGCTTCAAATACATCTTTAAAACTCTCGTATGGATAAACGTCGCAGTCAGGGAACAAAAAGGTTGCGGCCGCATGAGAAAAAGAACCGGGGACGCCTTGAAAGGCAATTTTTTTTCCGGAAGAAACTTCTTTTAAGGAAGTTTCTTTTTGCAATGCAGTTTGAATTTCGTCCCGAATATCAGTTCCGCTGTTTAACAATTTGTGTTGTCGTGAACGGTTTAATGCCATCAAAGTGGTATATAACATTTTGGCTTCAGGGGCAAAATCACCTGCTTCCGCAGCGACACGGGTTAAAATTTCGTTTTCCCGCTGTGCATTAAAAATAGGTAAGCTCAATTCACGCTTTGCCTGCGCAACATCTTGGGCGCATTTCATACGTTCAATGAATAACGGAAGCAGCTGTTCATCAATTGCATCTATACGTTTTCTGATTTCGTCTAAAGTCATGGAAAACACTCTTTTCTTGTAAAAGTTGGAATATGTAAAAGAATTTGTTTTTATAAAAGAAACCGTCTTTTTTAAAATAAATTCTATTTTCGTATTGACAAACTGAGTATTTGCTAATAATATGTGCATATGGGAGAACGACCGGAATGGATACGGACGTTCTCGACTTGGAAATTGTAACATATTTTATGTTACTTTGTCCATATTGCGAGATAGCTTGATACGAAAACAAATTTTCTAGGAGGAGAATGTATAATGGTATTTGAGAAAGTAAAAGCCATTCTAAGCGAACAATTTGATGTTGAAGAGGATACAATCACAATGGAATCCAACATTGCTGAAGATCTTGGTGCTGACTCTTTAGACGTAGTTGACTTGCTAATGTCTATCGAAGATGAATTTGAGATTGAAATTCCGGATTCCGAAATTGAGAATGTAAAAACAGTTGGCGATCTTGTAAAATACATTGAGGCTAACAAAGCCTAATTTACGCTGATTTTGGCATAAATTTTGAGCAAAAGGCACACCGTAAAAATATGGTGTGCCTTTTTTGTATACAAAAATATTTGATTTTTTATTAAAAAAAGAAAAAATGCCGAAATTTTTTCATTGAAATATAATGGTGTAACCGATATAATATATATTAAGTATGCAAAATCACTGATTGCAATATCAAAGTGAGTTTAGGAGATTAAGGATTATGTCAGAACAAAAAGGAAATAAAAAAATGGTAGATGCCATTACCCCTATGGAAGAAGACTTTGCCAAGTGGTATACAGACATTGTAAAAAAAGCGGAACTTATGGATTATACAAATGTACGCGGCTGCATGGTCATTCAACCGTATGGATTTGCTATTTGGGAAAACATTCAGCGTATTCTGGATACGGAATTTAAAGAATTGGGACATGAGAATATTTCTTTACCAATGTTTATTCCGGAAAGCTTGCTGCAGAAGGAGAAAGACCACGTAGAGGGGTTTGCTCCCGAAGTTGCTTGGGTTACTCAATGTGGTGACGAAGTATTGCAAGAAAGAATGTGTGTTCGTCCAACTTCTGAAACGTTATTCTGCGACTATTATGCGAAAGTGATTCACTCTTACAGAGATTTGCCAATGCTTTATAACCAATGGTGTTCAGTGGTACGTTGGGAAAAAACAACCCGTCCGTTCTTGCGTTCCGTTGAATTCCATTGGCAGGAAGGTCATACCATGCATGAAACTGCACAAGACGCCATGGCGGAAACAGAGCAGATGCTGAACGTATATGCTGATTTCTGTGAAAATCAACTGGCTATCCCGGTAATTAAAGGGCGTAAAACCGATAAAGAGAAGTTTTCAGGTGCAGAAGCAACTTATACCATTGAAGCTATGATGCATGACGGAAAAGCGCTACAGTCAGGCACCAGTCACTATTTTGGCGACGGCTTTGCCAAAGCGTTTGATATTACATTCCAAGACAGAGACAATAAACCAAGCCATCCGTTTCAAACTTCTTGGGGCATGTCCACAAGAATTATCGGCGGTATTATTATGACGCACGGCGATAACAACGGCTTAGTGCTGCCACCTGCAATTGCTCCGATTCAAGTTATGATATTGCCGATTGCCCAGCATAAAGAAGGTGTATTGGATAAAGCATATGAGCTGAGAGACAGACTGAAGAGAACATTCCGTGTAAAGATTGATGATTCTGAACAAAGTCCCGGCTGGAAATTTGCCCAATATGAGATGAAAGGTGTTCCGTTGCGCTTGGAAATTGGTCCAAAAGACATTGAAAAAAATCAATGTGTACTGGTTAGACGACACGACCGTGAAAAAATCTTTGTAAGTTTGGAGCATTTGGAAGAGGCAATTGCAGAGCAATTGGAAGCAGTGCGCAAAGGCATTTACGAAAAAGCGCTTAATCGCCGTCAAGAGATGACCTTTACTGCTTCGACATTCGATGAAATGAAAGATATTGCTGAACATAAACCAGGCTTTATAAAAGCAATGTGGTGCGGAGATTTGGCATGCGAAGAAAAAATTAAGGAAGAAGCGGGGTTATCTTCCCGTTGTATTCCGTTCGAGCAGGAACAAATTGCAGATACATGTGTATGCTGCGGTAAACCTGCAAAATCCATGGTGTATTGGGGTAAATCTTATTAATCAGCAAATGAATCCATAATGACACAGATACAATAAAATAAGCACTCCATCTATACACTCTGACAGAATGGAGGAATTTACTTGGTACAAATAATAATTGCATGTGCAATGGTGGTTATCCTTTGTATTGTTTCAAGTAATGTGCTATATAAGCTGGGTGTTCCAACTTTGCTTATTTTCTTAGCACTTGGTATGCTATGTGGTTCTGATGCCATTGGCGGAATCTATTTTGATAACTATGAGATAGCAAAAAATGTATGTTCCGTAGGACTGGTTTTTATTATGTTTTTCGGTGGATTTGGTACCAGCTGGAAAACGGCGAAACCCGTTATTGCGCCGTCTATTTTAATGTCAACGGTGGGTACATTAATCACCGCAGGTCTGGTAGGTGTGTTTTGCAGCCTTGTGTTTGGCATTGGCTGGATAGAAGGTATGTTAATAGGTTCTGTTGTAGCTTCTACGGATGCTGCATCTGTTTTTGCCATTTTACGTTCTCGTAAGTTAAACTTAAAAGGCGGTCTGGCGCCTATTTTGGAAATTGAGAGTGGCAGTAATGACCCGGTTGCATATATGATGACTATTATATTTATGTCACTTTTATCGGGCAGCGGAGATGTTTCTATTCCAGTGATGCTGGCAAAACAGTTAATCTTCGGTCTTGGAATAGGCGCTTTACTTGGCAAAATTACAGCGTTTATTTTGCGGAAAGTCGATTTTAAAATTGAAGGTCTATATCCTATTTTTGTGGTAGCTGTCGGATTGCTTTCTTACGGCTTGACAGAATGGGTAGGAGGCAATGGTTATCTGAGCGTATACTTAACGGGTATTATTGTTGGTAACAGTAAAATCAAACATAAGAAAAGTCTGGTGCATTTTCTTGATGGTATCTCATGGTTAATGCAAATTATGATTTTCTTCTGTTTAGGTTTGCTTTCTTTCCCATCAAAATTTGGTACGGTGATACTGCCTGCATTGGCAATTTCGGCATTTTTAATCTTTGTTGCAAGGCCAATTGCAACGTTCGGTATTTTAAGCTGGTTCAAATTTCCTATTAAACAACAAATATTTATATCGTGGGTTGGTTTGCGTGGTGCGGCCTCTATTGTATTTGCAATTTTTGCTATGACAGGAGACGCTGTACTGCAATATGATATTTTCCACATTATATTTATTGTAGCACTGATTTCGGTTTCTTTACAAGGTACGCTGCTGCCAACCATGGCAAAAAAGTTGGATTTGGTGGACGACAGCACGCCGGTTTTGAAAACGTTTACAGACTACGAGGAAGAACATAATACACAGTTGTTAGAATATGAAGTAAAAGAAAACAGTAGTATTTTAAACCAGACATTACTGGAAGCGGATATACCGGAGGGTGTTTTGATTGTTATGATAAAACGTAACAATGAAATTGTAATACCGAATGGTTCCACCGTAATTATGTTGGGTGATATTTTAGTCCTTAGCGGTATTGACACAGACGAGTTTAACTTATAAGTATTTGCTATAAAGCAGTTTTGAGGCGTGTCTGCTTATAAAAACGCCATCCCAAAGCAGAATTTGCTTATAAATATGTTTGTAACTATGTACTGAAAAAAGTTTTGAATTTTTTGCAAAAAAGCGAAAAAACGCTTGATTTTCAGTGCGTGGTATGATATTATATACGAGCAAGACTGCACTAGATATGCGTTGAAGCGGGAGGTTGCGGCATTTTATGCTGGTTTTTCCGTGGAGTATGTCCGATTTTAAACCGGGCGAAAGAATATTTGATGTTATGGTAAAGGACCAAAAGCGCTCTTTGCGTAAATTGCGTCCTGACGGTCATTACGGCCGATTGTATTTGCCATACTCAGACGCTTTTGTGGATCTAACCCGGATTAATTGAAAAGTTAATCCGGTTTTTAAATGTTGAGTGATGAAACACCCGGCACAGTGTTAGAAAAACAGACAGCGCCGCCCGCCAACTACAATAAGGAGGCGATGACAATGGCAGTCAAAGAAAAAATCAGGATAAGAATTAAGGGTTACGATCATCAATTGGTTGATCAATCAGCTGAGAAGATTGTACAAACTGCAAAGCGTACAGGTGCCAGAGTATCCGGTCCTGTTCCGCTACCAACAGAGAAGCAAGTTATCACTATCTTGCGTGCTGTGCATAAGTACAAAGACAGCCGTGAGCAATTCGAGATGAGAACTCACAAAAGACTTATCGACATTCTAAAACCATCTAACAAAACCGTTGAGGCTTTGATGGGATTAGAACTCCCTGCTGGTGTTGATATCGAGATTAAACTTTAATCTTTGGTCTCAACCAACAAGCAGCTGGGGTCATGTTGGCCTAGAGTCAACCAATAACCTGCATAGGAGGAAACAAACATGCAAAAATGTATTATCGGCAAGAAGATTGGTATGACACAAATCTTCGACGAAACAGGAAAAGTAATTCCTGTAACAGTTGTTGAAGCTGGTCCTTGCGTGGTATCACAAAAGAAAACAGTGGAAAACGACGGTTATGCTTCCATTCAAATCGGCTTTGGTGATTTGAAAGCACACAAAGTAAATAAACCAATGAAAGGTCACTTTGCAAAAGCAGATGTTGCTCCAAAGAAATACTTAAGAGAGTTTAGAGTGGAAGATACTGACGCTTATAACGTTGGCGATTTAATCAAAGCAGACGTATTTGCTGCCGGCGATAAAATCGACGTTACAGGCACAAGTAAAGGTAAAGGTTGGGCCGGCGTTATCAAACGTTGGAACTTCGGCAGACTAAAAGAAACACACGGCAGCGGTCCAGTTGCTCGTAAAGGTGGTTCTATCGGTGCTTGCTCTGACCCTTCAAGAGTATTTAAGGGCAAAAAAATGGCAGGTCACCTAGGTGCTGAAAAAGTAACCGTACAAAATTTAGCAGTTGTCAAGGTAGATGCAGAGAACAATCTCATCGCTGTGAAGGGCGCTATTCCAGGTCCAAACGGCGGCGTTGTTATCATCCGTGACAGCGTTAAGGCGTAAGGGAAGGAGGAATTGACATGCCTAAAGTAACAGTACTTGATATGGCCGGTAAAGAGGTTTCTAAAATCGATTTATCCGATGCTGTATTTGGAATTGAGCCAAACAAAGCTGTTATGCACGATATGGTGAAAAACTATCTTGCAAATCAGCGTCAAGGCACACAATCGGCCCTAACCCGCGCCGAGGTTTCCGGTGGTGGTAAAAAACCATGGAGACAAAAAGGTACAGGTCATGCTAGACAAGGTTCTACAAGAGCTCCTCAATGGACACATGGCGGTATTGTATTTGCTCCAAAGCCACGCAGCTACAGATATACTTTAAATAAAAAAGTAAGACGTCTTGCAATGAAATCCGCACTTTCCAGCAAAGTGTTAGACAACGAATTGGTTGTACTTGATAAAATTGCAATGGATGAATACAAAACAAAAACAATTGCAGCTATGTTAAAGGCAGTTGGCTCTGAGAAAAAGGCACTTATCGTTCTTCCAGAGAAGAATGAGAAAGTGATTGCTTCCGCAGCTAACATTCCTGGCGTTAAAACTGCATTGGTTAACACCTTAAACGTATACGACATTTTGAATGCAGACAAATTTATCGTGCTTCAAGATGCAATTGCACAAATTGAGGAGGTGTATGCATAATGGCAGCACAAGACATCATCATTCGTCCAGTTATTACTGAGAGAAGTATGGCTGGCATTGGCATGAAGAAGTACACCTTCGAAGTAGCCAAAGATGCAAACAAAATTGAGATTGCTAAAGCAGTTGAAGAACTTTTTGACGTTAAGGTTTCCAAAGTGAACACCATGCACGTTAGAGGTCATTTACGCCGTCAAGGTAGAAGCGAAGGCTATACTCCAGCATGGAAAAAAGCAATCGTTTCTTTAACAGAAGACAGCAAGACAATTGAATTCTTTGACAGTATGATGTAATCAGCTTCTTTATTATAGAGGCAAAGTATGGGGAGAAACCCCGCAAAGCCATCATGAAGGAGAGTGAAACCGAATGGCAATTATTAACTATAAACCGACCACTCCATCAAGACGTAACATGTCTTGCACGGATTATTCTGGTCTTTCAAAAGTTGCACCGGAAAAGAGTCTTCTGGCTCCTTTGAATAAAAAATCCGGTCGTAATAGCTACGGTAGAATCACAGTACGTCACAGAGGCGGCGGAAACAGAAGAAAATACCGTATCATCGATTTTAAACGTACAAAACACGGCATTCCAGCTACTGTACAAACATTAGAGTACGATCCAAACCGTTCTGCTTTCATTGCACTTGTGCAATACGAAGACGGCGAGAAAAGATATATCTTGGCTCCAAACGGTTTGAAAGTTGGAGATATTGTTGTATCCGGTCCTGATGCAGATATTAAACCTGGTAATGCTTTACCACTAACCAATATCCCAACCGGTACATTTATTCATAACGTTGAGCTATATCCTGGTAAAGGCGGCCAATTGGCACGTTCTGCCGGTAACATGGCTCAATTAATGGCAAAAGAAAACGGCATGGCTCTGTTGAGACTACCTTCCGGCGAACTTAGAAATGTATCTGCATTGTGCATGGCTACTGTTGGTCAGGTAAGTAACACAGACCATGAGAACGTAAAAATTGGTAAGGCTGGCCGTAAACGTCACCTTGGCTTTAGACCAACCGTTCGTGGTTCTGTT
>ERZ827478.1024-NODE-1024-length-22884-cov-8.922292_pt1 | contig 22884 bp, 24 predicted proteins | sample MGYA00519705_ERZ827478 | MGnify/ENA primary metagenome ERZ827478 (study PRJEB31778, sample SAMEA3449318) | human gut metagenome | biome: human gut; feature: human-associated habitat; material: faeces | place: United Kingdom | collected 2010/2012 ... | reverse complement strand
ACGTTTTGTTTTTACTTTAGTAAAAATGAAAGTGGCGATAGTTAATTTAAATAAAATTTATCAATGTAGATAAATTTTATTGCCTCGCAGAGCCCCCGAGTTATGATAGTATGTCATAACTCATAGGGGAGAACACTTTAGTTAAGTACACTAAAATGTTCTCCCCATAAAATAGCTTGTTTAAGCTGATATTTTTTTATTTAACATTTTTTCAATTACCATTGTCATATCTTCAAGACTAACTGGAAAAGAAATTATGCCAACACCTCTATAATATATATCTATTTCTTGAACTTTTTTGCCATTTATCTTTTCTGTCTGATGAACTAATATTTTTTCTATCAATTCATTTAAAATTTCTGGTGTTATTTCAGTTATTTCAGTATATTTTTTTACATTAGATATAAATTGTGTTATATCGGTATCTTTCTTTTCAGTATTTTTAATATATTTTGACAATTGTTCAATCTTAATTTTTAATTCTTGTTGTTCCTTGTCATAATTAAAAGATAAGTTTCTAAATCTGTCATCTGTAATCTTTCCAGATACATTATCTTCATAAATATGCATAAATAAGTTATCTATTTCAATCACTCTGTTTTTGGCTTTTTCAAGTTCTTTCTTGTTTTTAGAAATATGCTTTAGTTCATCTTGTGTAGATTTTGCAATTTGTTCTTGAATAAATAAATCTTCATAGCTTTTTATATACGAAATTACTCTTTGAATATTCTCTAAAACAATAACTTGTAATATCTCATCTGAGATGTAATGAGATGTGCATAGAGAAGTATCATGCTTATAACTTGAACATCTATAATGGTCTTTATTTTTTAAGTTCTTTACAGGAGATTGGAAATACATTTTTTTGCCACAATCATTGCAAAATAGTAATCCTGAAAAAATACTTTTCTTACCTGACCTAGTAGGCTTTTTTCTGTTATTTCTTAATTGTTTTGCAATATTCCAAGTATATTCATCAATAATTGGCTCGTGAGTATTTTTAAATACTTTTCTATCTTCTTTTGGAAGTTTTACTCTAGTTTTATCTTTATAAGAACGAGTAGTATATTTAAAATTTACTGTATCTCCAATATATTCTTGTCTATCTAAAATACCAGCTACAGTAGTTCCACACCATTTATATTGATATTCTTGAGTATTAGTATTTGAGTTTGTACCAATACTTGCATTATATTCTGATGGAGTCAATATTTTTCTTTCTCTTAAAATTCTAGCAATTTCACAGGTTCCATGACCTTGAATAAATAGATTAAATATTTCTTTTACAACTTCTGTTGATGGCTCATCTATAACCCATTTTGTTTTATCATTTTCATCTTTTTTATAACCATAAGGTACATTGTTAGCAAGTGAAATACCTGATTCACCTTTATTTTTAAGAACTGCTCTAACTTTTTGGCTCGTATTTTTTGCATGCATTTCATTAAACCAATCTTGAATAGGTAAAAAGTCATTTAACCCTTTACTACTATCAATATTATCCATGATAGCAATATACCTAATATTGAGTCTTACAAAATCTTCTTCAAGAAGTTGTCCTACAACAAGTCTATTTCTACCAAGTCTTGAATGGTCTTTTACTATTATTGTTCCAATCTTTCCACTTTCAGCAAGTTCCATCATTTCCATAAAAGCAGGTCTTGTAAAAGTAGTTCCAGAATATCCATCATCAACAAAAAACTGAATGTTTTGAAATTTGTTATCTTGTGCATATTTACTTAAAATTAATTTTTGATTTTTTATACTATTGCTTTCTCCTGCGAGTTCATCATCTCTTGATAAACGACAGTATAAAGCAGTTATTTTATCGCTTTCTAGCTGTTTCATTATTACTCCTTTCCCAGCTTGAAATACGATATAAAATTATAGTTTCTACTTTGTAAGTAGTGTTTATAATATACCATATTTCAAACTAAAAATTCAATACAAAAACTTTACTTTTGGAAGATTTCAAAAAATCTAGTTAATATTGTGTGTTCTCCATCTTTGTTAAAATAGGTATTTACTTTATAAACAGTACCTTTTATTTCTTTTTCAAAGTTCAAATTTTGCTCTAAGCAAAAGCTTTTTAAATATTCTGTAATTTCTTCACTGCTCATTTTAGAGAGTTTGTTACAAAACTCATTCTTTAAATTTTCTAAATATTCATATTCTTCATTAGTGAGTTCAATTCTATATATTTTTTCATTATCTTGCATCTCTGTCAGTCCTCCTTTTCTTGTATTCAGGAGAGTTTTTTAGTTTCTGCTTTTCAAGTCTTGCTTGTTCACGAGCTTTTTTCTCAGCTTGTATTTTTTCTTGCTCAATTCGTTGTCTTTCTAATTCATCTTGTTTTTCTTTATCAAATAAACTTTTAAAGAAATCAGCAACTTTTGGTGGAGCAAGTTTTAGAGCATGAAAGTAGTCTTTTGTTTTTTCTACTAAACCATCATATTTTTCTATCCATCTATTTACGGTGTTCCTTAAATTTTCAATTCTAGTATCACGTTCATAAATTTCTTTATCTGCTATAATTCCTTTTTTAGCATATTGGGTCAATGTTTCATAATCTTTTGGTTCTAATTCAATTTTCTTTGAGAACTTCTTTTGTTTACCTAGGTTTGAAATATCTTCAACCTTTTTATCGTATTGCATATAGTTATCAAAATTAGATCGTTTTTCATTAACACTATTTGTTATTTTTTCAAGTTTTTCAGTTTCTTTCTTAATTTTAAATTCTAAATCAGATAAATGTTCTTTAGTACTACCTTTTATACCACGAATAAATCCTCTATAACCACTATCAGACATATATTGAAAAAATCTATCTTGTAATAGGCTATATGATTTTACGAGTTTTGCTTTTCCATTTTCATCATATACAGGATTACCAAAATTATCAGTTAATTGTTCTGATTTCCATTTCTTACTATGGCTCACTTGATTGATTATTTCTTTTGTAGTTCCTATTAGAGATTTATCTTTACATCTTTTAGACCACTTGATTTCTTTTCTTACAACAGGTATTGCTATAACATGTAAATGATAATGATATATAGGTTTTCCATATTCTTCAGTTAATGCTGTATTTAGTTCATCTGCGTGCATAACAGCTGATATTATATTATCTGTTCCCATTTCTCTTTCAGCAAAGTGAAATGCCTTTTCATAAAAGCTTTTTGCAAATTCATAACCACCATTTTTTTCAAAATAGTCGGAGTTAATATCAAATATAATTTCATCAAATACTTTTGCATTATCTTTTAATCCTCGAAGTGATATTTCTCCATCATCAATCATTTCCTTTAATCTTTCGTTATAAGTGTTTTTACATCTTTTGTAATGCACATTGTTTGGTGTTTGTGTTAAGTCAACATTCATATTAGAGTAAGATTTGTTTTTTCGTTCATTATGTCTTTCTGCTTTTACAATATTTGTTCTAGTATAAGTTTCTACTCTAGCTACTGAATAATTTGTTTTGTCCATATAAAATATCCTTTCTTGCAGGTAGCTAAGCAGGCGACCAAAGGGAGCGGTTACATACTTTCTTGCGAAAGTATGTAACCCACTATGACACTTTCAAACTACGTTTGCAAAGATGTCGTGGGCTCCTAGCGGAGGGCTCATAAATTATCTAATTTTGCGATAGATAATTTATGTTTGGCTTCGCCAAATCAAAATAATATTTTTCACTTCCATTCAAATATTATTTTGACTACTGAAAAATTTTTGTGCTACCTAGCATAAAATTTTTTCAGTATCTTTCTGCTATGCTTTGTAAGAAAATAGGGCAATACATATTTAGTTATTTTCTTGAGCATAACAAAAAGACCCATTAGGCACAACAAATAAAACTATCAATATTGCATTTTTTTGCATAGTAGTGAGTTTTACTTGAAACATGCTAATCGGTCTTAACCACTGCTGGACATTTTACAAACTATTCTTCTAAACCAGCCAAAATATTTTTCACCGCATTGGGTTAATAAGTTTCCTACAAATCTTAATTTTCATTTTTGGAGAAAGATAGAAAATAGTTTATTGTATCCCTTATTAACCAGTGTTTCGTGTCTATTAATTTTTCAGTGTACTATAAAATACAACTATTGTATATCATAATTTTATTGAAAAGATATGCATTTATTGTTATAATTACACCATATGTATAAATTATTAATATAGATTGGAGAAAAATATGAAAGTAGGAATCGGTCAAGATAATCATAAGATAGACTATAGTAATCAAAATAAAAAATTAATATTGGCAGGGATTGAATTTGAGGAAAAATTCTCTTTATTGGCTAATAGTGATGGAGATGTTATCTTACATGCTATTACTAATGCAATTTCAGGAGTTACATGCAAAAATATATTAGGAAAAATTTCAGATGAAATGTGTAACAAAACAGGAATAAAAAATAGCGAAGAATATTTAAAAGAAGCTCTTAAATATTTAAATGAATCCATAAATAACATTTCTATATCAATAGAATGTAAAGTACCTAAAATAAGTCCAAAAATTGACGAAATGAGAAAAAACATTGCTAGAATATTGAATATAAATGAAAATTGTGTTGGTATTACAGCGACTTCTGGAGAAAGATTAACAGAATTCGGAAAAGGAAATGGTATCAGTGTCTTTGCTTGTGTTACAGTAGAATAATTTTAGTAAAAAAGGTGTAAAAAAGTGATGAATAAAATATATTTGAAAGCAAGAGCAAAAATTAATTTAAGTTTAGAGGTACTAAATAAAAGGGAAGATAATTATCACAACATAAAATCAGTATTCCAAAAAATTAATTTATATGATGAAATGTATATAGAAAGAAATGATATTAATAAGTTCGATTTGATAACTAATATAGAAAGTTTAAATAGTAAAGAAAACATTATTTATAAAGCATATTTGAAACTAAAAGAAAAATATAGCAATATTACTGGAATTAAAGTAACACTAAATAAAAAAATACCAATGCAAGCAGGTCTAGGAGGTGGTAGTGCAGATTGTGCAAGCTTCATTATAGGTATAAATAAATTATTTGATTTAGGACTATCTAAACTTGAAATGGAAACAATTGGAAAAAGTCTAGGCGCAGATGTTGTACCATGTTTATACAATAAAGCTGTATTAGCTGAAGGAATAGGAGATAAAATAACAACTATAAATACTAATTTTAAATATTATATTGTAATTATAAAACCAAATATATGTTGTAATACAAAAGAAATGTATAAGCTAATAGACCAGAGAAAAAATATAGTTAAATTAGATTTATCAAATAAAATAATTAAGGGATTACAACAAAATGATATAGAGTTGATTGCAAAAAACTTATATAATACATTTGAATATTTTCAGATAGAAAACAAATTAATTCAAGACTTAAAAGAAGAATTTATAAGGCAGGGTGCCATAGGAAGTCTAATGACAGGCTCTGGCTCATGTGTTTATGGCATTTTTAGAGACAAACAAATAGCTAAAAAAGCATTCAATAAATTAAGGACTAATTATCAAACATATATATGTACATCTTATAATGCAAAAGGGAGTGAGAAATTTGATTGATAAAAAGACAGTTACAGCAATTATACTTGTCGCTGGGAACAGTACAAGATTTGGGAAAAATAGAAATAAAAATTTTGAAATGATAAATGGAAAACCTGTATTGACTTATAGTTTAGAAGCTTTTGATAAAAACATATATATAGACAATATAATAGTTGCAATAAAGGAATGTGAAATGCAAGAGGTGCAGAGTATTATAAATAGACAGCTCTTAACTAAAAATGTAAATATAATTATAGGTGGAAATACTAGAAAACAATCTGTTTACAATTGTATTAAAAAGATAAATTCGGATATAGTTATTATTCATGATGGAGCTAGACCATTAATAAAACAAGAATATATAACAAATTGTATTGAAAATATGAAAAACTTTAAAGGTGTAACAACTGGAATAAAGTCAAAGGATACTATAAAAATAACTGACAAAAATAACATTGTTATTGACACAACAAATAGGAGTAATACATGGCTTATTCAAACTCCTCAATGTTTTAATAGATCCACATTATTAAAAATGCACGAAAAGTATAGAAATGAAGATGTAACTGATGATTGCTCATTACTTGAAAAAGAAGGATATAAGATTAAGGTTGTACCAGGTGATTATAGTAATATAAAAATTACAACTAGAGAGGATTTGGATATTGTAAAAGAAATATATAAGTTTTCTATATAATCAATCAAGGTAATATACATAGTATAAGCAGAGTTTAAACCCTGCTTATACTATCCTAATAATATATAAATTCTTTTATTATAATTTCTTCAACTGAATGTTTATAGCTATTCATAAGCCCTACCCATTTTAAAGTATCAGTATTTTTCAATTCTTCATCAATAGGCTTTTTCTTTAGCATTTGTTTCGTAAGTATTTCAAATTTTTTTTAGCTTGTTTATCAGTATCTACAATATGTTTTCTTAAAGTATTATCCATAAGCATTATAGTATATTCAGCTTTCTTATGCGTTTTTAAATACTCTAGTCTTAAATGACCTTACTTTCCAATAATATAATCATTTGCATAATCTTCCTTTTCTAAATATAAGTCAGGAATAAAATAATCTCCCTCTTTGTGATAAGTTATCTCTACCATAATAAAAACCTCCTAAAATTCAATTTCACTACTTTTGGAACTATAATTTTATATCTGTTTAGCTGTCTTTTATAAAATATATTTTTAATAAAAATTAAAGTGTACTTAACTTATTCCTACTGGGTTAGGACTTATGACAAGTCAAAGTCCTATGCTACGAAGAAATTTCAAAGGAGGTGCTTTTATGGAACAGCAATTAGCTTATTCATTTCATTTAGGAAGTGATAAAAACAAAAGTAAATCAGCAAAAAAAGTTGCTAAAGGAAATGTATCTGGCACTACTTCTCTTTCAAATAATGCTATTCAAAATGCAAACACTTTCTCAAAAGTTAATAAGCATAACTTACGAGATTATGATAATGAGAAAGATTTGATAAGAGTAATTCGTGGTACAAATGATATTGTAAATGATGTAAAAGATTTATATTTAGAAGAATTTGAAGAAGCTCGTATAGAATACAATAATAAGCAAACTAGAAATGATAGAAAAATAGATAACTATTTTATGAAGATAAATGAATCCCAAAATGACCTTGCTTGTGAGATTATAGTTGAACTTGGAGATATGGACTTTTGGAAAGATAAAGACAAACAGTATAGACTAAAAATGATTGATGTATATAATGAGCAAGTAAATGACTTAATTAAGATATTACCAACATTTAAAATAGCAAATGCTACTATTCATTTTGATGAAACATCTCCACATATGCACATTGTTGGTGTACCCATAATAGAAAATTGTACTAGAGGAATGAAAAAACAAGTTGGCAAATCACAACTATTTACAAAAGAATCGCTAACTAAAATTCAAGACAAAATGAGAAATGCTTGTATAAAGTCTTTTAATAAATTTTATGATATGGATATTAAATTAAAAGATAAACAAAAAGGCAGAAATCAAGATATAAATGTTAAAGATATGAGTAATTATACAAATATAAAAAAACAACTTGCTGAAAAAGAGAAAAAACTAGATAAAGCTAATAAACAGACTAACAAACTTGATAATACAACAAAAGATATAAATCAAATATTAGATAATTTAAAACCTGCTAAGTTTAATAAAAATAATATGGTTATTTCAAACGAAGATGTCAAAAAAATTTAAAATTTTACTAAAGATGTAAAAGATACTACTAAAACAGTTAGAAGTGTAAATGACTTAAATATAGCTATTAGAGATTTTGAACATAGTGCTTTTGAAATAGAAAAGGAAAATCGTTCTCTTAAATATCAAATAGAAGAAAAAGATAAAGAAATTTATAATTTAAAAGGTGAATTATCTACTAGAGATAAAATTATTAACAAACTAAAAGAAGAAAAAGAAAGCATAAAAGCTCAATTACACAAATTCAAAGAATTTTGGCATAATATTATGGGGCATTTTCATAAAAAAATTTGTTATGACAAAGATAATAACTATAAAATTGTTAGTGATGACTTATACAAGAATGGTATTTTTACTGATGATGAAAATGAAATTGCAAATAATATAGCTAGAAAAGTTAAGCCAAAAGATGAGATAAATAATGCTAAAAACAATAGAAAGAAAAATAATGTAAGATTTTAATATGGAGGTCATTAGAATATGGATAACGAAAAAGTGGAATATTTAATAAATATGATAAATGATATGGATATAAAAGATAAATTAAGACTAGCAATATGTATGAGCCAAAGCAAATGGTCAGGACTTATATACAATACTAAAGAAAACTATGAAAAATTTGATGCTATGCTAAAAGAAGTTGATGAAGAATATAGAACTACAATAATAAACTTTGCAAAATATAAACTTGTAATGTTTGCAATGGCTAAACTTATGGAAATGGAGACTACTGAACAAAATAAAGTTGCATTATATTTATTTAATTGTTTAAATTAATTAAAATAACCAAAAGGACACACTCATTTGAGTGTGTCCTTTTGGTTTGTTACTTAAGACCTAAATCTTCAGCTTGTGCTTCTGTGACAATGCGAGCTCCCTGTTTAATCAAGATATCTTTCAGAAGTTCAACATGACCTTCGAGCTGCTCGATTTTTCTCTGCTTACGAGAAAACTTTTCTTTTTCGCGCATATCATTCCAGGTCAACCACTCCTGAGCATCGTAGAGAACACTTGCACCAGAACTAGAATAAAAATATTCAATTTTGATGCGATTTCCCTTGCTGTCACTCAAGATATAATATCCATCAAGATTTCCTTCTTTTTTTTCCACGATAGTGAAAACGGAAGGACACGGATACTGAGAAAGGGGTGCTATTGTAGGATTTGGGTTTGCTCCCCAATCACACCGTTGCCCATAGATGACCATTTGTCCTACTTTGCCTTTGCCATAGATTGCATTGACTTCGATCTTCTTACCATTCTGCCAAAACTCTAACATGATTGCCTACCTTTCTTTTACTCGTGGGATTGGATTTGCTCGTGAGAGCTTCCCCCAAGCAATGAAGAACCTTTAATGCCACATAAGCATCGAAGTAGAAAAATTATTCCTACTTCAATTATTAATGCATTTAAGGAACATTAATATAATACCATAATTATGTAAAATTGTCAAAAACTCTAGATATCAAACTAATAAGAAATTATATATATTATTCTTATATAGATTGGGTAAATAAGCACTTTATGTTGATTTATTGATTTTAATGTGAAAATATGGTAATATATATGTGCATATGGTAAATAATCCGCTTATGTAATAGGTGTTAGTGAGAAAAATAAAGTAATCTTTAAATTTCCAGGTCAGTACTAACGCAACCTAAAGCATTTTGGTAATCCACCAATATGTAATCTAAAAATTTTTAGGAGGAATCTAAATGAGAATCAAGAAATTTCCTTATGATTGGGAATTCGACGTTTTTTGTCGGGGGTGTAACAAAATAATTGTAGTTGAAGAACCAGAAGACTTAACAAAGAAAGAAGAAGACGGAATAATCAAGCTTCGCTTAGTCTGTCCTAATTGTGGTCGTGAAATTTGGTTCGACAATTTAACAGGGCACAGAATAAATCCTGACTTTATAAAGCAAGTAAAGACCTATGAACCTGATTATCTTGATACTGCATTGAAAGCTGCAAAAAAGTTTAATGAAGAGTTTGAAGGAACTTTTGATAAACTTTAAGCACAAATCTGACCAATAAGAGTTTTCACTGTAAAAAGTGTAAACTCTTATTTTATATTATATTAGAAACTTATTAATTTTAAAAATATTTATTGTAATTTATAAAAAATATGATATACTTTAGTAAATTGATTGATATTTGTATCAATCGTTATGAGAGGTAAAAAAGTTGTAGATAACTACTTCAATGGAGCCAATTTATTTTTCTGTAAATGTAAAAACATTAGATAATACATTTACAGATTTTTTGTATTCTTTTCTTAATGAAAGTAAATACTAGCTGTAGTTAAAGTTGATATTATAAATAGTAATATCGGATTAATCTAATAAAAAACAAACATAAAACATGACAAATATTTCATATTCTATTGACTAATAAAAAGTACTTGAGTATAATATCAAAGAGCGATATTGTATTATATACAATATGTAAATGATACAAATATAAAATCTATAGTGCTCAAATTATACAAAATAGAAAGAGATGATTATATGGATTTAATGGTAGGATTAGCAATACCATTTCTGGGTACAACATTTGGGGCTGCAACAGTATTTTTAATGAAAAATAAAATGAGTCTGAAGGTAGAAAAACTATTATTAGGTTTTGCATCTGGAGTAATGATAGCAGCTTCTGTATGGTCTTTACTTATACCATCAATAGATATGGCAACAAAACAAGGAAAAATAGCTTGGATGCCTGCTACAATAGGCTTTTTATTTGGAATTGTATTTTTACTTGTACTAGATAGTGTAATACCACACTTACATCTAAATAATGAAAAGCCGGAAGGAATAAAGGCAAAGTTAAAAAAGACTACAATGATGGTGTTTGCAGTTACACTTCATAATATACCAGAGGGAATGGCAGTTGGAGTTACATTTGCAGGAGCAATTATAGGAAATGCAGGAATTACAATGGCAGGAGCCTTTGCACTAGCATTAGGTATTGCAATTCAAAATTTCCCAGAAGGAGCAATCATATCAATGCCACTTAAAAGTGAAGGAATGTCAAAGTCAAAAGCATTTTTATATGGGACTTTATCAGGTATTGTGGAACCAATAGGTGCAATTATAACAATATTACTTACTAATGCGGTTATTCCAATTCTCCCATATTTATTATCATTTGCAGCAGGAGCAATGATATATGTAGTAGTAGAAGAATTGATTCCAGAATCGCAAACTGGTGAGCATTCTAACATAGGGACAATAGGCGTGGCCATAGGATTCATAATCATGATGATTCTAGATGTTGCATTAGGATAAAAAATGGAGGGATAAAGATGATTAAATTAGTATTAGTTAGACATGGACAAAGCATGTGGAATTTGGAAAACAAATTTACAGGATGGACAGATGTAGAGTTATCAAAACAAGGGATAGCAGAAGCAAAAGAAGCGGGAAGGGTTTTAAAAAGATTAGGATTTCGATTTGATTTAGCATATACATCAGTATTAAAAAGGGCAGAAGATACTTTAGATTATATACTAAAAGAGATGGAACAAGAGGATATTGAAATAAAAAGAAGTTGGAAGTTGAACGAAAGACATTATGGTGCATTACAGGGGCTAAATAAAGATGAAACAAAGAAAAAATATGGTGAAGAACAAGTTTTATTATGGAGAAGAAGTACAGATACAAGACCACCAGAACTAGAAGAAACAGATGCAAGATATCCGGGAAATGATCCCAAATATAAAGAATTGAGTAAAGATGAACTACCTAAAACAGAAAATTTAGTGGATACAATAAAAAGAGTAGTAGAATATTGGAATTCTGATATTAAACAAGAAATAAAAAAAGGCAAAAGAGTTATAATAGCAGCACATGGCAATAGTTTAAGAGCGTTAATTAAATATTTAGATAATATAAGCGATGAAGATATTATAAAACTTGAATTACAAACAGGTAATCCAATCTGTTATGAATTAGATGATAACTTAAAACCAATAAAACACTATTATTTAAAAAGTGAAGAATAAAAATGTATATATAAAATTGAATAAGATAATTTGCATGTACAAATAATAATATAATTTTTTATCATATATTGGTAAAAAAATGAAAAAACCCCGCCAAATGAAGCGGGGCTTTTTGCTAACTAGGGAGGTTTGTGCAGCTTGATATTTGCCATTTTCCGTAATTGAATTTGATGACGAATGTCATCTTGTATATTACAAATAACCTTATAAGTACTCTCCAATTCTTCCAATGTCATTTTTGAAGTGTCAACTTTGACACCAAAAAAATTTTTCATATGGATACCTCCTAAATTTAGAATAGCATAATTATATCATACTTGACATAATAACGCAAGAAAAATAGAAATTTATTAAAAAAAAGTTTTTCTATCGACAAGAAATGACAAAAAAATAAGAAAATATGTGATATACTTTCATATAATCTGTGAAAAGTAAGATTATATAAAAAATAAAACTGGAGGTGGTATACAAAGTGCAAATCATATAATACTAAAGAAAATAGATATTTCATGAAAAATTAATAATTTTATTTAAAAACTTTTTGTTTTCTATATATTTAATTCAAAAAATTCTGTTAATTTTAATATCAAAATTATATCCAAAACATAAAAAAGAAAAATAAAGGAGGAGATTTTTAATAAAAAAATTATTTAAAATAGTAGTATTTATCATTGCTTTCTTAACATTTTTAGTCTCAATTTATTTTATTGTATTTAATTATTTGCAAAATAGCAGAAATGAAAAAGCAAATAATAAATTAATTAAAGAAGTGATAAATATGGAAACAAAATATGATGAGAAGATTAATTGGAGTAAATTAACTCAAGTTAATAAAGATATAATAGGATGGATTGAAATTCCAAATACAAACATAAACTATCCTATTTTAAAAGATGAAAATTTGTATTATTTAACACATAACTTTGAAGGTAAATCTAATAAAAATGGTTCAATTTTTATTAGAAATGATAATATTGATCATGATCAAGAAATTACTTTGTATGGTCATAATATGAAAAATGGAACAATGTTTTCTCAACTTAGTAATTATATGAATAAAGACTTTTTAAATAAAAACTCTAAAATATTTATATATACAAAAGAATGTACTTATGAAGGTAATATATTTGTAGCTTATTCCAAAGGGGTAAACGAAGAAATAGATTCAATTAAAAATTTGAATTTCTATGAAAAAGTTATGTATTATAAAAATCAAGGTATACATATAGAAAACATGGAAGGTGATGTAAGTAAAATAGTTAAATTAACAACATGTTCATATATAAATGCAACTACCATTCCCACAAATCAAAGGTACTATGTTATAGCACAAATTATGGAAAATAGTTAAATTGATATTAGAGAAAATTATAAGTAAATTTTAATTAAAAAATATTAGAAAATATAGATTGTTATTTAATTCAGAAATATAAAATAAATTTTATTTAGATATTATCAAGAAAATAATAAAATTAAACAAGGAGGAATTATTAAGTGATAAAAACAGACAAAATAAAAATCAAAAATATATTTGTAATATTACTTTTATTTAGTATAACATGTGGAATTATTAAACCAGTATTTTCTTTTTCAGGAGAAGGAAATGCCAATTGGACAGGGGGGCAATATGATTCATTTATAAAAACTACTGAAAGTATATTATACAACAGAGGAATATTGATAAGAAAGTTAACAAATAAAGATACAGGAGAAAAAATAACAGTATTTTGTGCAGAACACAAAGAGGATTTTGCTGTTGGAACAGTATATAATGGAGATTATTATAAGCCGACAGACGAAAAAATGAAAAAAGCTTGTAAAATAGCATATTTCGGATGGTATAATAAATATGGAGATTTAGTAGTAGACATAGGCATACAGGCACAAGATAAATATTATATAAGATTAGATTATGTATTTACACAACAATATATCTGGGAGGCTTTAGGGCAAAGTAGCGCTAGTTTTTTAGATGAAAATATACAAAGGCAATATAATTTATTTAAAGTTAAGATAAATAAAAAAATAGCTAATATGGAGAAAAGGCCAAGTTTTAGTAATACAACAGTCGAATTAGAGGCCGGAAACTCAAAAGTAATAACAGATACAAATGGAGTTTTAAAAGATTACTCTAGTATTGAGAAAGTAATTAATAACATCAAATTTACACATATTAAGGGTGAAAATACATTAAGTATAACAGTATCGGATGATTGCAAAATAGAATCTTTAAAAATATCAGAAGAAACAATGAAATCTTGGGGTATGATTAAAGAAGAATCAAAAAATTATGATACAACTATTTATTTTTCTTTCAGTAAAGGAGTGCAAAATCAATTATATTCTATGCACTACAATAATCCCATAGGACTAAGTATAAATGTTAAAGTGAATCTAGTTGGTAAGTTAGAATTAACAAAACTAAATTCAAATGGAGATTTAATAGATGGTTCTATATTTAGAATAACAGGACCAAATAATTTTAGTAAGGAAGTAACTGTAACGAATGGAAAAATATATCTTGAAGGACTAAAAAGAGGTATATATACAATAAAAGAGATACATGCTCCAGAGGGTTATTTAATAAATACAAATTTATATAAGGTTATAGTAGAACAAAATGAAATAACAAAGCAAACAATTACAAACCAAGAACCTAAAGGAAGCATTAGCATTATAAAAGAAGACTCTAAAACAGGTTCTAAAGCTCAAGGTGATGCAAGCTTAGAAAATGCAGTTTATAAAATTTATGCAAATGAAGATATTTATAATGTGGCTAAAACCAAGAGATATTATTATAAAGGTGAAATAGTTCGGAACTTCTGTTACCGATAAAAATGGTAAAACAGAAGATATTACTAATTTGCCACTCGGAAAATATATTGTAAAAGAAGAAAAACAACCAATTGGATATTTATTAGATACAAAAGAATATGAAATAAATTTGAAATATAAAAATCAAAAAGAGCAGATTGTTACAGAAGTTGTTACTAGTAAAGAAGAAGTAAAACAAATGAAACTCCATATATATAAAGAAAGTGTGAATGATGTTTCTGGAGTAATACCAGGACTAGAAGGAGTAGAGTTTACAATAAAACTAAAATCGGATGTTGAAAAAGCATTAAATGCAGGATATTCTTATGCTGAAATATGGAATGGAATTAATGAAGATGGAAAATATGTTAAAATAGATAAAAAAAGAGCTTTAAAAGCACAAGAAATAGCCAAAACGTATGAAATAATAAAGACAGATAGCGAAGGAAATGCGTATACAGAAAAAAAATTGCCATATGGAAAATATATTGTAAAAGAAACAAAAGTGCCAAAAGATTATGAAATATCAAGTGATTTTTGCTTTTCTATCACACAAGATGAAAGCGAAGTAGAAGAAATTGGTAAGAAAGTAAAAAGATTAGTAGTAAATAACAAACCTTTAAAAACTTATATAAAATTAATAAAGAAAGATGCCCAAACAGGTAAAACAGTTACTTTATCAAGTAGTACTTTTGAAATAAAAGCATGTGAAGATATTTATGATAGAGAAAATAAAAAGGTAATTTATAAAAAAGGGGAAAAAATAAAACAAAAAATAGGTGCAACTGAATTTACTTCATTTACTACAAATGCTGATAATATTGTTATTCCAGATAAAAGTTATCATAATGCAAATGACGAAAAAGGAACAGTTGTAACTCCATTAATGTTACCAGTTGGAAATTATGAAATAGCTGAAATAAAAGCACCAGATGGTTTTATAAATTCACAAAAATCGATTTCGTTTAAAATTGATGGCATAAAAGATTATGATAAAGATAATGAAGGAGATTATGTAAAAATTATTGAAATTAAAAATGAAAAGCCAACAGGAACATTAATTCTAAATAAATATATAGTATTAAGGGAAAATGTTGATAAATCAATTTTAAATATTTATGATTTTAGTAAAATTTGTTTTAGTTTAATAGCAAAAGAAAATATTATAGATATGTCAGATGGAAGTATTCTGTATAAAAAAGGAAAAGAAGTTATAAGATGCAATTTAGATAAAAGTGGAAATTTAAAAATCTCTAATCTTCCAATGGGAATTTATGAGATTAAAGAAGTTACAACAATAGATGGACTTGTATTAAGTAATTTAAAATATGAAGTTAATTTTAAACAAAAAGACTTTACAACTCAAATATACGAAGAAGTGAGACATATAAAAAACGAAACTACTATTGTAGAGTTTTCAAAAAAAGATATAACAGGGCAAGAAGAATTAGAAGGTGCTAAACTTACAATTACAGATGAATATAATAATATTATAGACAGTTGGATTTCAGGCAAAAAAACTCATAAAATAGAGGGGTTAGTAGCGGAAAGGACTTATGTTCTAAAAGAAGAAGCAGCACCATATGGATATAAAATTAGTAATGACATTAAATTTGTTGTAAATAACACTAGTGAGGTTCAAATAGTAGAAATGAGAGATGAACCAATTTTATATAAAATTCAAGTTGAAAAAATAGACAAGGAGACACAACTTTCCATAAAATCAAAAAAATTTTGTTTTGGAATATATGAAGACAAAGAATGCAAAAAAATAATTAATAAAGTGATGGCAAATGAGATTGACGGAACAGTTTTATTTGAAAATTTAAAATATGGTACATATTACATAAAAGAATTAGAAGCACCAACAGGATATGGACTATCAAGAGAAATAGTGAAAGTTGAAATAAATGATAAAGGTGTTTATGCTAATGAAAAGCAATTAAATGAAGAAGGTGGAGTGTATAGTTTTAAATATTATAATTCCATTTTGCCAGTTGTACAGACAAGTGATGATAGTAATTTAAAATTATGGGTATTCTTATTTATAGGTTCAACTACAATAATTGGGTTAAATATATTAAAATTAATTATAGAAAAACGAGGTAAATTAAAAAATAAATAAAAAGACTTTTTTTAAGTCTTTTGGTTTTTGGCGGAGTGAGTGGGATTCGAACCCACGGTACCCGGTTAAGGGTATAACTGATTTCGAGTCAGCCTCGTTATGACCACTTCGATACCACTCCATATAATAAATATTATATAGTATTTACGAATATAATTCAAGATTTAATGATGCAATTTATTACAAGTTAAAGTTTTAATATTTGCAATAGAATACTTTCTTAAACATTAGTACATAATATATGTAAAAATTGTTAAAGGAGGTATTTTTTATGAAAAAAATATTAAAAATAGAAAAAATTCAAGCTCTAGAAGTCTTTGACTCAAGAGGAAATCCAACAGTACAAGCAGAAGTGATTTTAGAAAATGGAATAAATGGAGTTGCAATGGTTCCATCTGGAGCATCTACTGGAAGCTTTGAGGCAGTTGAGTTAAGAGATAATGATCAAACAAGATTGATGGGAAAAGGTGTAAAAAAAGCAGTTGAAAATGTAGAGAAAATTATTGCAAAAGAATTAGAGGGCAAGAATGTTTATGAACAAAATAAAATAGATGAATTATTAGTAAAACTAGATACTACGGAAAATAAATCTATTTTAGGTGCAAATGCAACACTTGGTGTTTCTCTAGCTGTTGCAAAAGCTGCGTCAAATTCTATACAATTACCATTGTATAGATATTTGGGTGGAGTAAACAGTAAAAGACTTCCAATGCCAATGATGAATATTTTAAATGGGGGAAAACATTCAAGTAATAATATTAGTGTGCAAGAATTCATGATTATGCCAGTAGGAGCAAATTCGTTTAGAAGATGTATGGAGATGGGAGTAGAAGTTTATCATGAACTAAAAAAAGTGTTAAAATCTAAAAATTACTCTACTGCTGTAGGTGATGAAGGTGGGTTTGCACCAAACTTATCAGGAGAAGAAGAGGGGATAGAATTAATAATTGAAGCAATAAAAAATGCAGGATATGAACCCAAAAAAGATGTAGCAATAGCTTTAGATATAGCAAGTACGGAAATGTATAATGAAGCAAAGAAAATAGGAAAAGAAGGATATTACTTTTGGAAAAAAGATGAATTTAAAACAAAAGAAGAGATGGTTCAATACCTTATAGATTTAGCCAATAAATATCCGATAATATCTATAGAAGATGGTTTAGCAGAAGAAGATTGGGATACATGGAAAATGTTAACTCGGAGAACTAGGAAGTAAAGTTCAATTAGTAGGAGATGATTTATTTGTAACAAATATAAAGAGGTTGCAAAAGGGAATAAATAAACAAGTTGCAAATAGTATTTTAATTAAACCAAATCAAATTGGAACATTAACAGAAACCTTGGATGCTATTGAACTTGCCAAATCAAGAGGATATACTGCAGTTGTTTCACATCGTTCTGGAGAAACGGAGGATACAACTATAGCAGATATTGCAGTTGCAACAAATTGCGGACAAATAAAAACAGGTGCGCCATGTAGAACAGATAGAGTAGCAAAATATAACAGATTATTGAATATAGAAAGGGAAATTTCCTAGACAAGTATATAATATTGTGCTATGATAAACTAAATATAGAGAGAAAAGGACTAAAATATTATGGACAAAATATTAGATAGTGTGAATTTACCAAAAGATTTGAAAAAATTAAGTTTAAAAGAAAAAGAAAAACTTGCTATAGAATTAAGAGAAGAACTTATTAATAATGTCTCAAAAACAGGAGGGCATTTAGCTTCAAATTTAGGTGTTGTAGAATTAACTATTGGATTGCACAGTGTGTTTAATACTCCAAAAGATAAAATAATATGGGATGTAGGACATCAAACCTACATCCATAAAATATTAACAGGTAGAAAAGATAAAATGGATACATTAAGACAATTAAATGGTATAGCAGGTTTTCCAAAAACATCAGAATCGGAATATGATGCTTTTAATACAGGACATAGTAGTACCTCAATTTCAGTTGCACTTGGAATGGCAAGAGCAAGGGATATAAAAAAGGAAAATAATAGTGTAGTTGCAGTAATTGGAGATGGGGCATTAACAGGAGGAATGGCATTAGAAGCTCTAAATGACGCAGGGTGTAGTAATACAAATTTAATAGTTGTTTTAAACGATAACGAGATGAGCATTTCAAGAAATGTTGGTAGTATTTCTATGATTTTAAGTAAAATTAGAACAAAAAAATTATACACAAAATCTAACAATTATGTAAAAAAAGTTTTACATAAGATACCATTAATAGGAGACTTTGTAATAGAGATCTCAAGAAAAATAAAAAATGGAATAAAGCAAATACTTATTCCAAATATGTTTTTTGAAGATTTAGGTTTTAGATATTTAGGACCAATTGATGGAAACGATATAGAAAAGATAGAAGAAATACTAAAGATGTCAAAAAAATTACAAGGTCCCGTATTAGTACATATTGTAACAAAAAAGGGCAAGGGATATAAATATGCAGAACAAAATCCAGATAAGTATCATGGAATATCAAGTTTTGATATAGAAACGGGAAAAGCAAAAAAACCAAAACAAGATGATTATTCTAAGATATTTGGAGAAAAATTAGTGAACATAGCCCAAAATAATGAAAAGATTGTAGCAATTACAGCTGCAATGTGTGATGGAACTGGACTGAAAAAATTTAAGGAGGAATTTCCAGATAGATTTTTTGACGTTGGAATTGCAGAACAACATGCTTTAGGATGTGCAGCAGGAATGGCAAAACAAGGATTAATTCCAGTAATTCCAATTTATTCATCGTTTTATCAAAGAGGATATGATCAAGTTATTCATGATATATGTATTCAAAAATTACCAGTAATTATGTGTGCAGATAGAGCAGGAATTGTTGGAAATGATGGAGAGACTCATCAGGGAATATTTGATATGGCCTTTTTTTCAATTATTCCTAATCTTACAATTTTAGCCCCAAAAGATTTTGAAGAATTAGAGCAAATGTTAGAATTTGCCGTTTCTTTAAATGCACCAGTAGTTATACGTTATCCAAGGGGTGGAGAAGGAAAGAGAAAGTTTGAAAATCATGAAAAAATAAAATATGGAAAAGCTGAGATTATTAAAGAAGGAACGGATATTACAATAGTTGCTATTGGAAAAATGGTAGAAAGAGCAATGGAAGTAAGCCAAAAACTTGAAAAAGATGGTATTTATGCAGAGGTAATTAATGCTAGATTCTTGAAACCGCTAGATGAAAAGACAATTATTTCGTCTATAAAGAAGACTAAGAATGTAATTACAATTGAAGACGGAATTCTAAGAGCAGGCCTTGGATGCAGTGTATGTGAATTGATTGTTAAAAATAAATTAGAAAATGTAGATTTTGAAAGTTTTGGATATGATGATAAGTTTGTTAAACACGGAAGTGTGACAGAATTAGAAAAATTAAATGGAATTGATGTTAATAGTATTGTAAAAAAAATAGCAAAACGAGAAAAAATAAAGGTAGTTGTATAATATGCAAAAGCAAGAAATTTTAGAAAAATATAAAAAAGAGGAAGAACGATTATTACTTTCAAAAGTGCTTGATAAGTTAAAATTATCTGAGAAAAGCGATAAAATAGAAAATACAAATTTCTTAGATCCATTAGAACAAAAGGTTATACAGAAATTTTTAACCAAAATAAAAAAGGATGGCTTATTTTTTGGGGGATTTGATGAGGCAGAAAGAAAAGCTTTATTTATTATTCCAGAAAAATATAAAGAGAATAAGGAGATTTTATTAAAGAATCAAGAGATAATACATAGTATTAGAGTTGAGTTGCCAAAAAGTTTAAAAGGAAGATATTCACACAGAGATTACCTAGGGGCTCTAATGAAATTAGGCATAAAAAGAGAAAAAATAGGAGATATATTAGTAGACGAAAATGGAGCAGATATTATAGTTTATAATGATATAGTTAGTTTCCTATTAACTAATTTAAGTAATTTAACAAGATTTAAAGGTGCGACTGTAACAGAAATAAAATTAAATGAATTAAAAGAAGTAAAAATAAATTTTATTAGTAAAACTATACATGTTTCATCAATGCGATTAGATAATATTGTTTCTGAACTTGCACAAACTTCTAGGAGCAAAGCAAGTGAAATTTTGACTAATCAAAAAGTGTTTGTAAATTATGAATGTGAAACTAAAAATACTAAAATAGTAAAAGTAAATGATTTAATAACAATTAGAGGAAAAGGCAAATTTAAAATTACGGAGATCATTGGAAACACAAAAAAAGGAAAAATGAATATTATGGTTCAATATTATAGTTAAAAACTATTGACAATAATAAACAACTGTTCTATAATTTTGAGCAGAATAAAATATGGAGGATAAAATGGCAAAATTAATAAATGGTAAAGAACTTGCACAAAAAATAAGAAAAGAATTAAAATTATAGAAAGTAATAAATTGGGATTAACTCCCAATTTATTATTATTCTAAATTTAATCTTTCATTTAAATTAAAATATATGCCACCCCATATATAAAATATTATTTAAGTTAAAATATCTTAATTTTATTTCACACTCATAAAATAAAAAACAAACCTTACTAATTATTAATATATAATAAGGTTTGCCTATATTTAATTTGTTTTCAACTATTTATTTAATTCTTCTAAGAACATTTTGTTTAACATTTGTGGGTTTGCTTTTCCTTTTGTTTCTTTCATTGCTTGACCTACTAAGAAACCTAAAGCTTTATCTTTTCCACCTTTAAAATCTGCTACTGATTGTGGATTATTTTCTAATATTTTCATTACTACTTCTTTTATAGCACCTTCGTCTGAAATTTGAATCCAACCTTTTTCTTTTATTATTACTTCTGGATCTTTTGGATTTTCAAATAATTCTGTTAATACTTTTTTAGCAATTGCTGAACTTATTGTTCCTTTGTCTATTAATTCTATCATTTTTGCTAATTGTTCAGCTGTAAAAGGAACATTTTCTGGTTCTAGTTCTTTTTCATTTAATATTCTAGATATATCTGACAATATCCAATTTGCAACTGCTTTTGCGTTACCACAAATTGCTAAAGCTCCTTCAAATAAGTTAGATAAATACTTTGATGCTGTTAATAATTTTGCATCTTTTTCTGATAAGTTATATTCTTTAATATATCTGTCTCTTCTACTTTCAGGTAATTCTGGCAATGCTTTTCTTATATCTTCAACATATTCATCTGATAAACGTATAGCAACTAAATCTGGGTCTGGAAAATATCTATAGTCTTGAGCATCTTCTTTATCTCTCATTGAAGATGTTCTTCCATTTATATCATCCCATCTTAATGTTTCTTGCTCTACTTTTCCGCCTTCTTCTAAGACTTCTATTTGTCTATCTTTCTCATATTCAATTGCTCTTACTATAGCTCTAAATGAGTTCATATTTTTCATTTCTGTACGTGTACCAAATTTTTCTTCACCTTTTTTTCTTACAGAAACGTTTACATCTGCTCTTAAAGAACCTTCTTGCATTTTACAATCTGAAACTTCAATATATTCTAATATTGATTTTATTTTTCTTAAATATTGCTCAGCTTCTTTACTTGACCTAATATCTGGCTCTGAAACCATTTCTATTAATGGAACTCCTGCCCTATTTAAATCTACTAAACTTCCTACTCCAAATTCATTATGATTTAACTTTCCAGCATCCTCTTCTATATGAATTCTTAATAATCTAACTTTCTTTTTATTTCCTTCGTCATCTTCTATTTCTATATATCCATGCTCACAAAGAGGTTTATCAAATTGTGATATTTGATATGCTTTTGGTAAGTCTGGATAAAAGTAATTTTTCCTATCATTTTTACTATCTTTAGATATTGTACAGTTTGTTGCTAATCCTGCTTTTACCGCATACTCTACTACTTTTTCATTTAAAACAGGAAGTGTTCCTGGCATTGCTGTACATATTGGGCATATATGTGTATTTGGTTCTGCTCCAAAAGTTGTTGGGCATGAACAAAATATTTTAGTTTTTGTTGATAACTCACAATGTACTTCTAATCCTATTACTACTTCGTAATCCTCTAATGACATATTGTTTTCCTCCTTTTTTTGTGCTAAGCACATTTTAGTCGTTCATACTTTTATATATTATTTTTTAAATTCTGGTTTAAAATTTTCTCTAAATTTAACTGCTTGTTCATAC
>ERZ827478.1021-NODE-1021-length-22911-cov-3.562347_pt1 | contig 22911 bp, 23 predicted proteins | sample MGYA00519705_ERZ827478 | MGnify/ENA primary metagenome ERZ827478 (study PRJEB31778, sample SAMEA3449318) | human gut metagenome | biome: human gut; feature: human-associated habitat; material: faeces | place: United Kingdom | collected 2010/2012 ... | reverse complement strand
CGATAACTTTTTCTTTGAGCTATTTTTTCAAAATTCTATTTTGCAACAGGCCCTTATATCTTGATATCTTGATTTCTTTCTTATTAAGAATCATTCGTCGTCATCGTCTCTGCCCTTACGGGTATTTACGATTATCAGATACACCAGTATTCCGCCAACAGCCAGCAGGGCCACGCCGGCCACTACGATATAGAATATCAAAGTAGAGCTGTTGCCCCGGTCATAGCTGCCGTTGTCCGTCTGGTCTGTGGTCGGGCTGGGTGTGCTGGTGCTGGGACTGGGACTTGCAGATGGTGCGCTGCTCTCCAGCGGGGCTAGGGAAGAATCGGGGTTCTGGGTTCCGGAACCTCCGCTGCCATAGCTGACCTCCACCAGGGGTGAATATGTGGTGGTGCTCTTCTGTCCGTCTTTGCTGGTCCACACACCGACGCAGTAGTACTTCGTACCATCGCTCTGGGCCGGAGTATAAGTGCTGGAGTTTGCCCCGTCAATGGCCTTTATATCGCTCATGTTATTGGTATCGGAGCTGTACCACTGATAAGTGAGAGTGCCGGTTGCCGGAGCAGAGGCAGTAACGCTGAGGGTAGTTGTCTCACCCGAGCTCAGCTGGGCTCCCTTGGGCTGGGTGCTGATGGTAGGGGCCTTGAGGTCTGTGTTGGTTGTATTGCCGCTGCCGCTTGTGCCGCTGTTGTTACTGCTGCCACTGTTGTTATTGTTGCTTGTGCTCCCTCCGGTAACCGTGATAATAGCACCGGTAGTAAAGGATGAGCCGGCGGCGTTGGTGAACTTGCATTCGACTGCCCATCCGTCCATGGACTTGGGGATGTTGCTGAGAGTCAGCCGCTCGGTATCCTGACCGCTGACCTGCAGGCCGCTAAAATACCAGGCGGCCTCGTTGGCGGTAACAGTGTTGGTGGTGTCGGCGCTGACTATACGCCAGACAAAACTGGTGGCGCCGTCTGCCCTAGCAACGAACTGAGCGGTTCCGCCCACCTCAACTGTCTCGCCTGTGGGGTTTTTTGTTATAACAGGCTTTTGATTGGTCTGGATAGGCGGAGCAGTCTGGACAGGGGTGCTGGCCTCAGAAACAGTGACAGTCAGAGTGAAGCTGACTGCTCCCGCGTCGGTCTGCATATTGATATCAGCAGTAAATGTACCTGTACTGGTGGGCGTCCCTGCCAGATAAATGTCGGCGCCAATATAGCTCAGCTGTAAACCGTTTGGAATGCTTCCGTTATAGTTGCAGCTCTGGATGTTGCTTGTGCCCTTATATACGGCTACCGAGCCAACATCCTGATTCACCGTGCAGCTGACGTTGGCATTGGCCGCATAGGCTCCCAAAGAGAACAGCGATATCATCATGCACAGTACCAGGGCCGCTGAGAAAAGGCCCTTCATCTTCTTGCTCATCATCTTTTTCATCCTCCATTGCAGTTTCTGTTTGCTGCTGATATATATGACTGGTTTCAAACCAAAAAGTTTCAAGCTGTAACAGAAATTTCAAAAGAATTATATCATCTCAGTTTACATAAAGCAATAGCCGAAAACAGGAAAAAATATCTTTATGGAGCTGCTTAATAAAACTTAATATTTTCCTTTCCCTTCCAGGCCCCATCTCCTGGCCTGGGGCCCCGCCGCCCCGTCCTGCGGCTCTTTCCGGCCTGGCCGCCGCCTCCCCGGGGCCCAGTATATTCGGTGTTAAATTATGTAAACCGAAGCCGGTTCCGGCTTCGGTTTACATAATTTAATGCAGTTGGCAGTAGGCCAGGTATTTGCCGTAGTCGCCCTCTCTCAGGGCCTTTTCCAGGCAGGCCAGCTTTCTGTCCTCCGTTTTCCAGCCGGGGAAATTGCTGCGGAGGAAATCCGAATACACGGTAAATATGGCCCGCTTCACATCCTCCCCCTGGAGCCTGGTGCGGCTGTAGGTCTGGACAGCCATGCTCAGGATATAGTCGTAATAGTCCGGGCTTAGCTCCAGGCCGTATTTTTTTCTGTCCTCAAAGAGCTGCAGGGTGATATACAGGGACTGGAGACTCTTGCCCTTCGCCCGGCTTTTCTTGGTTATGCCCTCGGGATTTTGCCTGTATCTCACAACGCTCTCCCCTATGCCGGCGGTTTTATAGCCCAGCTTGTCCGACAGGGGCAGGATCACCTGACGCATGAGGCTGTCCTGATACCAGTAGCCGGCGGGAAACACCGCCTGGTCAAAAAGGCTCCTTTTTATCAGCTTGCCCCAGGCATAGCCCTCCAGTTCAATGGCGGGCATGGGGCCCTCATGGTGGCTGTGGCGGCGGAGAGTACGGCCGTCGGGATATATCTCGGTATAGCCCCCCTCCACGATGGCGGCGTCCATGGACTGAGCGGTATTCAGCAGCTTCTCCACCGCCCCGGGACACAGCTCGTCATCGGAGTCCAGGAAAAATACATAGGGGGACCGGGCATATTCCAGCGCGGTGTTCCTGGCCGCCGACAATCCCCCGTTCTCCCTGCGGATAAGGGTTATGCCCCGGCAGCTTTCCAGGATACTGCCGGTGGAATCGGTGGAGCCGTCGTCCACCGCCAGGACTCTGAAGCTGTGGCCGGTCTCCTGGCTCAGCACCGAGTCCAGGCAGCGGCGGATATATTTTTCCACATTATAGGCGGGGATGATTATGTCCAGCTCGGCGCTCTCCCCCTCCAAGCACTTGGCCCTGGGGGCTATGTAGCAGGAGGAACCGGGGGACGGGGAGGTGCTCTCCAGCAGCTCCATCGCCTTTTGGACATCCCCGGCCGGGGCCTGCCCTCCGTATTTCAGAGAGTAAAAGGGGGCGGCCAGCCTGTAGGCCGCATGTCCCAGGCCCAGCTTCCGCAAAATTTTCCCTGTCATCCGGCACCTCAGTCTCTGGAGAACAGGTCCCTGGTATAGACCTTGTCTTCCACGTCCCTGAGCTCGGGGCTGAAGCGGTTGGCGATTATCACGTCGCACATGCTCTTAAACTTCTCCAGGTCCCGCTCCACCGGGCTGTTGAAGAAGCTGTCCTCCTTCAGGGTGGGCTCATACACGATGACGTTGGCGCCCTTGGCCTTGACCCTTTTCATTATGCCCTGGATGCTGGAGGCCCGGAAATTGTCGGAGCCGGACTTCATGGTCAGGCGATAGATGCCGATGACGCAGTTGTTCCCCGGCACGCCGTTGAGGCCCTTGGTGCCGCCGCCGTAGTAGCCGGCTTTCTTCAGCACCTGCTCGGCGATAAAGTCCTTGCGGGTGGAGTTGGATTCCACTATGGCTCTTATAAGGTTGTTGGGCACGTCGTTGTAGTTTGCCAGCAGCTGCTTGGTGTCCTTGGGCAGGCAGTAGCCGCCGTAGCCGAAGGAGGGATTGTTGTAATGGCCGCCTATGCGGGGGTCAAGGCACACGCCCTGGATGATCTGGCGGGTGTCCAGGCCCCGCACTTCCGCATAGGTGTCCAGCTCGTTGAAATAGCTGACTCTCAAAGCCAGGTAGGTGTTGGCAAAGAGCTTGATGGCCTCGGCCTCGGTGAGGTTCGTGATGAGCACCGGCACATCCTCGTCCAGCGCGGCCTCTTTCAGCAGAGCGGCAAAGTCTTCCGCCGCCTTCATGAGCCGCTCATCCTTCATCACGGTGCCCACAACTATGCGGCTGGGGTGGAGATTGTCATACAAAGCCTTACCCTCCCGGAGGAATTCCGGGGAGAAGATTATATTGGGGTTGTTGAAACGCTCTCTTATCTCCCTGGTGTAGCCCACGGGAATGGTGGACTTTATCACTATCAGAGCCTTGGGGTTCACCCGGGTGCATATCTCCAGCACATCCTCTACAGCCGAGGTATCAAAATAGTTTTTATTTGGATCGTAATTGGTAGGAGCGGCCACGATGACAATGTCAGCCCCGGAGTAGGCCGCCTCCTTGTCCAGTGTTGCGGTGAGCTTCAGCTCTTTCTCCGCCATATATTGGCTGATTTCCCCATCGACTATAGGTGATTTGCGGGCGTTGATCATATCCACCTTTGCCGGAGTAGTGCTCACTGCCGTCACATCATGCTTCTGGCTCAGAAGCACTGCCAAAGACAATCCCACATATCCCACGCCTGCTACAGCAATTTTCATTTATTTACCATCCTTTCCGGTCGCATATCAGTGCATGTCCAGTCTGCCCTTGTGGGCAACGATCTTTGCCGGGTTGCCCGCCACGGTCACATTTTTCTCTTCTATGCTGTGGCTGACCACCGAGTTTGCACCTATGACCACATTGTCGGCAATGTATGTGTCTCCTGCAACTATGGCCCCCATAAACAGCAGCACTCCGTTGCCGATTGTGGGTACTCCGTCGTTGAAGCCGGCAGCCGCCAGTGAAGTGTGTACGTGTATGACACAATTCTCCCCTGCCCGTGCCTTACCGTTAATATGTATCTCTCCCACATGCATTACCTTCAGCCCCCGGCCAAAGACATTGGGCGGGATATGGATGCGGCATTTCATCTGGAACAGTTCCAGTCTCATCCTGTATAACCGGGACAGAAAACGGTGTCCGCTGTTTATGTGGTACTCCGTCTTTCTCAGAAGGATCTGGTGGCGGCGCAGCACCGCATTTTCGCTCATAAGCAGCAGGTTGTATATGCGGTATCTGCCATGGTTAGGGTAGCGCCTGAGTTCAAATTCCAGCCAGTCCTTGAGCTGCTCCTTTGTCCTTATACGTTCTTCTTCCATATTCCGCCCCTCAGATTTTGTAATAGTCCTTATACCAGCATACGAATTTTCTCAGGCCATCACGAAGTGAAGTATTCGGCCTGAATCCAAAATCCCGCTCCAAGGGCTCAGTATCCGCATAGGTCACAGGCACGTCTCCCGGCTGCATGGGCACCAGCTCCTTGTGGCCCTCAAAATCGTAGTCCTCCGGCAGCACTCCAGCGGCGACAAGTTCCTCCTGGAGTATGGTGACAAAGTCCAGCAGGTTCTCCGGATGGCTGTTACCGATATTGTATAGTTTATAAGGTGGCACCGGCAGACCGTCTTCCCCTGTAATTCGCTCCGGGGAGCGCTGCATGATGCGTATAACGCCCTCCACTATATCGTCTATGTAGGTGAAGTCCCGCTTGCAGTTGCCGTAGTTGAAAATCTTTATTGTCTGCCCGGCACGAAGCTTGTCTGTAAAACCGTAATAGGCCATGTCCGGGCGTCCCGCCGGGCCGTAAACAGTGAAGAAGCGCAGCCCGGTACTGGGTATGTTATAAAGTTTTGCATAGGCGTGGGCCAGCAGCTCGTCGGATTTCTTTGTGGCAGCATATAGGCTGATGGGGTTGTCTACCTTATCATCGGTGGAATAAGGCACTTTTACATTGTTGCCGTAGACCGATGAGCTGGAGGCATAGACCAGATGCTCCACCCCCCGCTTTCCCCCATCGTAGGAGTGGCGGCAGGCCTCGAGGATGTTATAAAACCCTATGAGATTGGATTCTATGTACACATCGGGATTCTGTATGGAATAACGCACCCCGGCCTGGGCCGCCAGATTTACCACAACAGATGGCTCATAATCTGTAAAGAGCTTGTCCATCAAAGCCTTTTCCGCCATGTTGCCCCGGATAAAGCTGAGCCGGCAGCCTGCCTTCTCTCGCTCCGCCGCCAGCCTTTCCAGTTTTGCCAGGCGGTACTCCTTGAGGCTCACCTCATAGTAGTCATTCATGCTGTCTATGCCCACAACATGGATGCCCTCAAACCTTTTCAGCAGCTCTTCAGCCAAAAAGGAGCCTATAAATCCGGCAGCACCGGTGACAAGTACAGTTTTGTTGTTCAGTAAAATATCCATAATTACCTCCTGTTTGGCAGACATTTTTTCCCTATCATTTCTCCTTCTTAATCAGCCAAAATCCTTTCGTTATTTTTATAATATATGTAAAGCTTTCTATCTTCAATAGCACACACATAATTATGTAAACCGCAATTCCCACAATTATCTGCAAGCATAGCTTTAGGATCAGCGGTAATGTCAGGTAATTAAATGCAAAAACAATTACCCCCATAACAGCAGCAGCAAAAAAAATCTCTTTTGAGTCTTTGATTTGATCAGATATGCTATACTTCATCAGTTTTTTATTTGGGATGGCTGTAATAAAAACGTCTATCCAGGCACTTAGAGCATAGCTGTATGCCATTGCAATAACCGAGTCAAAAAGTAGCACCGTCAAAGCCAGAACAGCTATCATTAGTGTTCTTCTCACGAACTCTAGTTTCATATAAATATCGCTGCGTCCTGCAGCTTTTATAGCTACCAAATTCGCAGATGTTATGCTGCTCGGAACCAAAGCGATACATATTATTTGCATATACGGAACGCTGGGAAGCCACTTATCTGTTAGCAGCAGCTTAACCAGAGGTTCTGCCACTACAGCCAAGCCTACCATAGCGGGGAAAACAATCAATGCCCCCAGACTAATTGTTTTTCTGAGAATGGCCTTAGCCTCGTAAGCATCATCCTGAGTCTTTGCCAATACCGGAAAAATTACAGACTGTATTGAAGCGTCTAATGCAAAGTTTATAGTAAGGGGAAACTGTTGTCCCCGGTCATAGTAGCCCAGATCCTCGGTGGAAAAGCGTTTGCCGATTATGAGGGAACGCAGATCATAGTACAGGGAGCACATCATTGAGGCCGCAAGCATTTTCCAGCCGAATCCGTAAAGCTCTTTGGCCCTCTCTACTGAGAAAGTCAAGCGGGGTACCCAACGAACCGCAATCATCATGGTCATGCAACTGACGACAGTATGTGAGAAATAGTAAACTACCAGGGCCCATATCCCAGCCCCCGCAAAGGCCAGAGCTACGGCTATACTTCCGGAAACTATGGTTGCTATCAGGCTGCAGATCATCATCTGCCTGAACTTCATTTCCCGCTGTATCTTTGCAGTCAATATTGAATCATAGGAGCTGAAAAAGACGGAGAAAGCGTAAACCCTAAGTGGCATCAAAATCTCCGGACTTTTGTAATAACTGGCTACCAATGGAGCACCGCAATACACTATTGTTGTCATAATAACCGACATTGCCATACATATATAAAATACTGTGGAGAAGTCCCTGTCGTCAGCTTCTCTGCTCTGCACCAGTGCAGTACCTAGTCCGCCTTCTATTATGCTCTGAGATAGGTTAACAAATACAGTAACTATCGCTATCTGTCCAAAGGCCTCTGGCGTAAGGAGCCTAGCCATAAGAATACTGATTATAAAGCCAAGACCTTTTACTAAAAAGCGCTCTATAGTTTTGTATATTAGAGATTTGATTACCAAAGCTTTATTCATGGGTATACCTTTACTGTTCAATTATTTTTTCAATATATCTATGATACTGCTCACAGATATTCTCTCTTGAGTGGGTTTGTCTGATTTTTACTGCTCCATCAGAGAGCTTCTTTGCCAGTCCTGGCTCATCGATCACCCGTGTCATGGCACCAGCTATGGCCTCCACACTGTCCACCGGTGCCAGCAGACCGCTAACTCCGTCCTCTATAAGCTCTGCCGGTCCAAAGTCACAGTCGGTACACACGCAGGGGATGCCGCAGGCCATTGCTTCCATTAGGGCATTTGGCATACCTTCAAAGCGGCTGGTCATCAGGAACATCCCGGCATCCTTGATATGCTCCAGCACATCCGGCAGATTCCCGTGAAATATGACCCGGCTGCCAACTTCCAGCTCACGTGCCATGGCCTGGAGCTTGTCCTGAGCGCCATCCCGCCCCCTGCCGTATATGTTCAGCGTATGTTCCGGATGGTTCCTGGCAAACACTGCAAATGCCTTTATCATGGTGTCATAGGCTTTCTGGTAATCCAGCCTGCCTATGGCGCAGATGCGATTTTTGTCCCTCCGGTCATAGTCCGTCACCTTTTCTGGGATGTCGCTGGAAAAAAGCCCGTTATGTATTACCCTGCCTTTTTTTCTGAGGTTTTCCGGAAACAGCATTGAAACCCGCTGAGTCTGGAAAATAAATCCGTCCAGGTTTTCCATGTACCGCTGTTCCAGCCAGTCCAGTGCCTCCTTCTTTCTGTAGTCTGGGTTTGCCCGTTCCGAGGCGATTATCCTGCACCGCTCACAACAGCCTGTCAAAGCCAGGCTCAGTTGGAAACTAAGATGAGTTGAAAAGCAGATAACGGCCTCCGGCCTCTCCTGCCGCTCCCAACGGCGCAGCCTACGAATGGTGTTCATCATTCGTAACAGCGATTCAACCTTGTTTGCCGAGTCCCCAGCCAGATCCAGGCCCTGGACCTTCACCCGGGAATCCAGTTTGTATTCACATCCACCCTTGTCCAGGGTCAGCAAAATGACCTCGTCCCCCCAGACAGTGAACTGGTTTGCCAGCTCGCATATAACCCGCTGGGCTCCGCCCCTGAGCAGGTTGCCGTAAAAGAAGCATATCTTCATTTCTTACCCCCTCTCGGGCAGTTCAAGCCAACCGCCTATGATCCAGTCCCATTCCTGTGGCTCAAATGCTGCCATCCCACTGCTGTCAAAGAAAGTCAGTTCCCCGAAATATATTTGTCCTCCCACTTGGTAAAAATCTACTCTCACATGTAGCATTTCTGCAGACAAAAGCTGTGCAAGAGATTTCATGTGGTCATATTTATCCGGCTTGCTCAAGGACTCCCTGGCGTGGGGGCCAGAATTAAAAAATGGCAGCATTTTAAAATCCATGTCAAAATAAGTATAACAAGTTGGCATATCTGGAGATAATCTGTCCGTTGTAATAAGAGAATATCTCGGCACCCCGTTAAAACAGTAGAATTTGTAGTCTCTCAATTCTCCGTTTTCGTCTTCCATATATTTTTCCGCAATAATGCAGGGTTTAACGTTTTTATAGGGCCATTCCCGGCCTTCCAAATAGTAGTTTTTTTTCAGATCTTCATCCAGCCGTCTGACAGCGGCAGCTCTGTCAAAGCTGCTTTTGTCCCGGCAGATAATCACGCCGCCGCTGTTATGATTACATTTGAGCACAAATTGCTCCGGAAGGGCATCAAAATCTATCTCCTCTGCACTGTCCCATGGGCCGCCCACCAGGGGGATCAGATACTCCTCCCCAATCTTTTCCGCAATGTACCGGCGCACTGCATATTTATCCACTAACGTGGTATACAGCGGGTTCCGGTCGTAAAGCTTCAGCCACTGAAGTTTTTCACTGAAGGTTCTGGGATTATCCAAATTCAGCGGATATCCCATTTTTGCCCGGAAAGCCAGCTTCAAATAGGCTTTATCGCCCAGCCAATCCAGCATATGCCGATTATCAAAGAAATTGAATATTCTATCTCTGCTGGTGAAAAAATCCAGCACATCCTTCATGCCTCTGTACTGCATATCAGTCTCCTACAACGGTTTCAAGATAATTTTTCCACTGCCGGAAAACAGCCTGGGGGCGGAATTTTTCCGCCTGGGCACGGGCTTTTTCGCCCATCTCGCGTATACTTTCTTTGTCCCTGAGAAGCTCCAACATGGTACCGGCCAGGGTACTTTGGTCCCCTACCGGTATAAGCCGGCCGCTGATTCCGTCGTCAATCACTGCTCCGGGCCCGCCGCAGGGACAGTCGGTGGAGATGCAGCACAGCCCGGAGGCCATGGCCTCCAGCAAGGCGTTGGGCATGCCCTCATAATCCGAGGGCAGCACAAACAGCCCGGCTTTGGACAGCACCTCCGGCATATTGCCCGAGGCCCCCATGAGTCTTATACGCTCCTCCATCCCCAGGGAAGCAATGAGCTCTTCCAGTTCCCCTCTCAACTCCCCCTCGCCATAAATGCGAAGTTCGTTTTCCACCTGGGGGGCAATGGCTGCAAAGGCACGTATCAGCATAGCCTGATTTTTCTGTGCCGTAAGCCGCCCGGCCGTCATCACATAAGCCCCGTCTTCCGGCCCATGGGCTGCAAAAAAAGTCTCGTCCACCTGGTTCATTATCACTTCCGATTTTTTCCCCAGTTTTTTTGGAAACCAGTCCCGGGCCTGCTCCGTCTGGAATACGCAGCCATCCGCCATGGGCAGCAGCAGCTTTCCCACCAGTCTGCCCAATTTTCCGGCGTACTCCCTCTCCGGGTCGTTTCGCACGGAGACGATGGTCTTTACCGGAAGGAAGGCGGCGGCCAGTATTGCCCGGAAATTAGGCTCGGCCATAAAGGATATAAGTGCCTTGGGCCGGTACTCCTTTATAAGACGCCGCAGGGCAACTATACGGCTCAGATTTCTTTTAAGCCTGGACTGCTCCCGCTGCCGCTGCTCTATGGAAATACGCTCCACACCCTCCGGCACGGGGTATTCCCAGTCATCCACGAAGCTGGTCACCAGCACTGCTCTGTATCCGGCATCGGCAAAGCGTTTTGCCAGCTGGAGCATTACCCGCTCGGCCCCGCCGTCGTGGATGGCATTTATATAAAACATTATAGTTTTATTTTTCATTTGGCCTTACTTACCGCTCAGCTTTCTTCTCACATCCCGCATGAGGAAATATCCCCGGCGCAGCAGCTTATCTCTGACATCCTCCCGGCGCTTGGCCTGGCCCCGGGGATAAGGCACAAACTCCCCCTCATGCACCCGCAAGAAGCCCTCCAGCTGTATGAAGTCCTCTTCACCCATAACGTTTGGATGATAGCAGAAAGTCACGCAGTAAAAATTGAGTTCTCTCACCCGGCCCGACTGCTGGGGGATAAAGGTAAATCCGTATTTACTGTAGGGGGCGTTGGCAATGGTATCGCTGATGCTGCGTATATCCGTGCACTCCTTCAGGGCCGCCAGGGTATTCAAGTCAAAGGTATGGGACGGAGCAATAAAGGCAACGGGCTTTATACCCTGGGCAGTAAGTATCTCCATCCCGGCGCTTATTTTTTCTTTCTGCTTTTCCAGAGGCAGCCCAGCAAACTCGGAACGCCGATGCACCGGGTTGATCCCCCCCTCACGGGTGACATACACATGCTGATACCCGTGGAGGGCCATGGCCCAGCCCCGGCTCTGCCAAGCCCGGGCCCTGTCCCAGAAGTTTTCGTCCTCAGGATATTGCTCCATCTGCTGATCCCGGCAGTCCGGGATTATACCCACAATGGGCCTTACACCGTAGGCGTTGAGAAGCTCCTCCATCCGCTGCCAGTTGTCCCTGTTGTGTCTGGGGCAGGCATCGTCCAAACGCATTATGTATCTGCTCATGTATTGGCCTCCCTGTATAATTTTTCATACAGCCGGCTCAGCCGGTCCACACTGTCGTTTATATCATAGCCGGCCCGGACAAGCTCATCCCTCACATTCAGGCGCGGCATGGGTTTTGCCAGTTCACCTGCCCAGCGCCGGGCATCGTCTATAGGCAGGCGGCACACCAGAGGAGAGAGATCTACCTCTTTTGTTATCCGGTCTGAGATGATGCAAGGCAGGCCGGCGGCCTGGGCCTCCACCACCGTCACCGGCAGGCCCTCCCACTTGGAGGGGAAAGCCAGCACATCCATGGCCTGCATAAGTTCAGGCACATCGCTCCGGTTTCCGGTCAGCAGTACTGAGTGCTCCAAGCCCAAATCCTTTATTTTTCCCTCTATTACCGGTCGGAGCTCACCGTCACCAACCAGGAGCAGCATGGCATCAGACCGAATCTTTAGTAGAGCTGCAAAGCATTCCAGCAGGAATTCGTGGTTCTTGGCCTCATGAAAGCGTCCCACATGGCCCACAACCAGCTTTCCTTCCAGCCCCAGCTCGCGCCTGTATTGGCTACGGGTATTATCATCGAAGGCAAAGCGGGAGGTATCCACCCCGTTTTTCAGCAGGAAGAAATTCTCACCCCGGCAGGCCTTTTCTCCATAGAGCCACTCACCTGCTTCCCGGGTGCAGCTCATCAGGACATCGGCTTGATGCCTCAGTGGATATTGCAGGGCCATCTTTACCAATGAACTCAAGCCGCTGCCGTTGGATGTAGAGTGGCTGTGGATAAGGGTTTTTAGCCCGTTCTTCTTTGCCACCGGCAGATAAAGGGAGGCATAGCTGCGCACATGGGAGTGGAGTATCCTGTACTCCGGGTGCTGCTTGAAGAAGCCGTCCCAGCTGCGGCGTATCTCCCCAACATTTCCGTGAAAGCCGGGCATAGTGAAGATCCTTCCCCCCAGCGCTTTTACCTGGGCGGCATAGTCATCCCTGTCCGGATGATCCAGGACAAAATCAAATTGTATCCGCTCCCGGTCCATATGCCTGTACAGATTCATGACCAGGGCCTGGGAACCGCCCATTTCCAAGGCGCCTATCATATGCAGGACCCGGATCATGGCTCCAGCTCTCCCAGGTATTTATCCATTACTATCTTCCGGTCAAAATCCCGGGCCACTTTTTCATGGCCCCTAAGGCCCATCTGCCGCTTCTCCTCATGGCTGAGGCTGAGAAACTGCTCGGTCTTTTCTATGAGGGATGCTGCATCTCCCCGGCGGAAAATATAGCCGTTTACGCCGTCTTCCACCACATCTACAGAGCCGTTCACATCCGAGGCTATGCAGGGGCGGCCTGTCGCGGCAGCTTCCAGCAGCACGTTGGGCACACCCTCTCCCCCAAGGGAGGGAAGGATGACGCAGTGGCAATGTCTGAGCCAGCGGTCGATATCGTCCTGAAAGCCCAGATCCTCCACCACTCCTATGGCGGCATAGTGCTCCACCAGCTGCCGGTATTTCTCCTCCTCGGTAAAGCCTGCAATATAGAACCTGGTATTGGGGACAAGTTCCCGGATGACCCGGGCACACTCCAGGTATTCGTCTATGCCCTTCACCGCCATGACCCGGCCCACATAGATAAAACGGATCTCCTCCTCATCGGGCATTTCCGTAAGGCTGTGCTGGCTGAGGTTCACCCCGGAGCCTGGCAGCAAGTCGTAATTATTTTTCACCATACCGTGGCTGATGAAGTAATCCCTGTCCCCAGTGTTCTGGAAAAACACTTTATAGCACTTTCTTATGGACATTCTGTACAGCTGCCTCACCAGCTTGCTGAGCAGGTTTTCTTTCAGGAATGTGGCGCCGGTGCCGGTGATATTGCAGATCTGTTTCATCCCAAGGGAGTTGGAGGCCATGGCGCCGTAAATATTCGGCTTGATGGTATAGCTGAATATCACATCCGGTTTCAGCTCCGCCATCATTTTTTTGTACTGACGCACCAGCTTTATATCCTCCGCCGGATTCATGCCCCGGCGGGACATGGGCGTATCTATCATGGTGCAGCCCAGCTTTTCAAAATAGCCGTTGCGCTCATCATGGGGAGAGGAGATATACACCCGGTGCCCACGGGCGCAGAGCTCGGCCACCAGTTCACGGCGGAAGGCATATATGGTTATATAGTGATTGGATAGAATCAGTATTTTTTTCGGCATGTCAGCCGCCCTTCCTCTGTTGCAGGAATTCCTTTACTTCCCGCTCCAGCCCCTCGTTAAAGCTTGCCGGCTGATAGCCGAAGTCCCTTGTGGCATCGGCATGGGAGAAGTTCCTGTCCTCCCCAAGCCGCAGCACCTTCTCCACCATATCCACCCGGCCGCCGCTGAAAAGCTTAAGGGTTTTCGCTCCGAAGACCCCCAGGCCCATGGGCACGCTGACAAAATGCAGCTTTTTACCCATGTACTCTGCTATGAGCTCCAAGAGCTCGTGTATACTCAGCTCTCGTTCCCCACTTATGTTATAGCTGAGCTGGGGCAGCTTCTCCACCATAGCAGCCTTGTAGTAGGCCTGGCCCAGATCCCGGGCGTTCACAGGCTGGATCAGGCCGGTGCCGTGGTCTATCTCCGGCATTACTGGGAACTTTGCTACCATCTTTATGAACTTGGAGATATTGTGATCCCGCATGTCCCCGAATATCATGGTGGGGCGCAGTATAGTGACGTTCATGCCGCCGTCCAGATATTTCTGCATTTCGGCCTCTATCTCTTTATACTCATCAGAGGCCATTTTATGTTTGGAGTAGATACCGGTGGTATGCACAAGGACGACGTGTTTCACGCTGTCCACCCGGCTTATGGCTTCCAGCAGCTTCAGGGTTCTCCATATGCCGGCAATGTGTATGACTGTCTTCGCCCCGTCCACAAAGCGGGTGAGATCCTCCACGCTCTCAATATCCCCGGGGAAGATCTCCAGATCAAGGCCCGAGGCGGAGAGCTTATCCGTCTTTGTACTGCTGCGCACCAGGCAGCGGATTTTTCCTTTGTATCCGTTATCTATAAACTGTTGGAGCAGGAAGCCCCCGGAGTGGCCGGTGAGGCCGGTGACAGCTATCATGCTTCTCTCCCCTTTCCCATTTCCTTGGGGCCGCCCTCCACGACTCCGGAGCCTCTGGCCACCTTGAAAAAGGTCATAAAGAAAATTTTTGCATCCATGGCAAAACTGAGCTTTTGAGCATATTCCCCATCCAGCCGGGCTTTTTCCTCGATCTCCAGCTCATCCCTGCCGTTTACCTGGGCCCAGCCGGTGAGGCCGGGGGTAACGTCGTTCGCCCCGTATTTGTCCCGCTCCGCAATCAGGTCGTATTGATTCCACAGCGCCGGCCGGGGGCCTATTATACTCATTTTCCCGGCGAATATCTGGGCTATCTGGGGCAGCTCGTCCAGGCTTGTCTTTCGCAGGAAGCGCCCGGTTTTGGTTATCCACTGCTGTGGGTTATTCAGCATGTGAGTAGGCATGTCGTGAGGAGTGTCCTGCCGCATGGAACGGAACTTCACGATATTGAAATAGCTTTTATGTATCCCCACCCGCTTCTGTTTGAAAAAGACCGGGCCGGGATCTTCCGCCTTTATAGCCACGCTTATTATCAGGAACAGAGGGGACAGAATAATAAGCCCCAGGCCCGAAAGCAGCAGGTCAATGGCCCGCTTGCCGAAACGCTTGTACATATGCCTTTACCTCTCAATTTTCTTTTTTGCTCTCGTATACCGAGCCGGCAGGAACACGCATCCTTGCAGGCACCCGGCTCCCTCGGGTAACGGTGCAGGCGCAGCCCACATGGGAATCAGCTTCTATCACACACTCTCTGTCCAGCACACAGCCCGCAGACAAAATCACGTTATCCTCCACCGTGACGTCGTTTGCGATTATGACCTTCGCCTCCACCACCACGCCCACGCCCAGGCTCACATTACTTTTGGATATGGTGGCCGAGGGGTGGATAAGCCTTGGTATGGCATAGCCCGCCCGGACAAGTTTATCAAAGTACTCCCGTCTCAGCAGTGAGTCCCCGAAGCTGGGGATAGCAGCGGTAAATTCCCCTCTCAGCTCCCTGTAGTCAGACAGCGGCCCTATGGCCAGGGTGTTGTTCGGATCGTCGTCCAGAAAGGCTATGCGGGAGAAAATGCCCAGAGCCTCGGCTATCTCCTTTACAACAGGCCCCTGGCTTCCGGCCCCCAGGATAAGCAGGTTCATTCCGGCGCTCTCCCGCCCTTCCGGCTGGGCAGAACGCCGGTATATACTGAATTTTTCCAGAGCCGAAGCGCTCTCGGGCCTGGGAGTGAAATAATTGCCGAAGCGCTTTAAAATCACATTGGGCTGGCGTATCCCCACATAAAAGCAAAGGGTATACAGGTCCATGCCCGACTGGATACAGCGGCGTATGAAGGCGTTTCTAAGATCCATGGCCGAAAGGGTAGGTGCCACAGCCTGCCTTTTATTTACGGCGCTGAGCACGTTCTGCACCATATAGAATGCGGGTAGTTCATCGCTACCGGTCATTATGAAGCAGTCCCTGTCGGGATAAAACTCCAGGCAGGCTCCCAGAAAGCGGCGGACATGAGGCGGCATCGGCAGGCGGCGGGGCATGTCAGCAGCTTCCAGGACAAGTCCCTCCCGGCCCTTCACCGCCATATATCTGATCTCTGCCCAGCCGGAGATCAGATCAACATCTCCCAGGCGCAGAGCGCAGACCTCCGAGAGCATCAGCCCCATATTCAGGCAGAGGTAGGCCCCTACCTTTCTGGGTTCCGGATGTTCAGTCAGTTCCTTTTCAATTAACTGGCATTGATGCTCGGTTAACATAACATTTCCTCTTGTGTTTCCCTCGGTTCTAACTTGTATAATATAACACGCTTCTATTATTTTTGCAACATTTTTTAAGTAATTCTCTCTATTTTCCCACGTAGTTTTGTTGTTCTGTATTGCAAAACAACAAAGTATTGTGATTTTAGAATAGAAGAATAACAGTTTGCCGCAGCTGACCTCATGTCGAGCAGCGCCGCCGGAAAAATTTTAACAGCCTCCGGAAAGCTAAATCGCTTTCCGGAGGCTGTTGCAGTTTTTGCTCATGTAACTTCGGCTCGGATTATACTCAGACAATATGGATAACGCCAAAGGTGATAAGTGTCATAATGGTGGCGGCAATGCAGACGCCCAGGAAGATGCAGGGCACGGAGCTTTTCAGGCGCATATCCAGCAGCGCGGCAATGAGAGCGCCGGTCCAAGCCCCGGTGCCGGGCAGTGGTATGGCCACAAAGATAAGCAGGCCTATAGGCCCGTACTTCCTCACTGTCTCGCCTTTCAGGTGGGCCTTGTTCTCCAGCTTGGTAATGAAGCTGTCCATCCTTGAAAAGTGGGCCCTGAGCCACACAAATATACGCCGTATATATACCACTATAAAAGGCACCGGTATCATGTTCCCCACCAGGGCGGCGGTGAGGGCCAATGGATAGTCCAGGCCCAGGGCAATACCGTAAGGCAGCCCCGCCCTCAGTTCTACTATGGGCAGCATGGATATAAAGAGGGTTGTAATGAATTTACCGGCGTCGGTTGCAGTCAGCCATTCGATCATGCGATTTCTCCAAGTATCTTATTTACGGCGGCCATTCCGCCGACAATGCCCACTGATTATAACACATGCCATAGTCAGGCGCAAGACATAAAGTTCTTAATTCACCACATTCTGGGGTTTTCCCGCCAAAAAGCAACGTATATTCTCCTCTGTGCAGTCCATTATACGCTGGCGGCTCTCTCTGGGCGCCCAGCTTATATGGGGTGTGATGAGGCAGTTTTTGGCATGGAGCAGAGGATTATCCTCTCTTATCGGTTCGCTGCTCACTACGTCCACCGCCGCCGCGGCCACCTTGCCGGAATTCAGAGCATCGGCCAGATCCTGCTCCACCACCAGAGCGCCCCGGCTGTTGTTTATCAGCATGACGCCGTCCTTCATCTTTGCAATGGACTCCTTATTGATTATGCCCACAGTCTCAGGGAAGGCGGGACAGTGGAGGGATATAACATCGGAGCGCTCCAGCAGCTCGTCCAGCTCCACATACTCTGCAATCCTTGCCCCACTCTCGCTGCGGCTGCGGTTATAGGCCAGCACCTTCATTCCCAGGGCAGAGGCTATACGCCCCACAGCCTGGCCTATACGGCCAAAACCTATGATGCCAATGGTCTTGCCCGAAAGCTCTATCATGGGATAGTCCCAGAAGCACCAGTCGCCGCATTCCGCCCACTTGCCTTGGTGCACGGCCCGGTCATGGTGTCCCGCATGGCCGCAGAGCTCCAGCAGCAGGGCTATGGCAAACTGGGCCACAGAGTCGGTGCCGTAAGCAGGCACGTTGGACACGGGGATGCCTCTCTCCCTGGCATAGACATAGTCGATGGGGTCATAGCCCGTGGCCTGCACGGCAATAAAACGGATGTTTGGGCAGGCGTCAATGACCTTTCTGGTGACCTTGGACTTGTTGGCGATAACGATCTCCGAGTCCCCTATACGCCTTATCACCTCATCCTCGTCTCCGGTGGAGTGGTCAAAGACCTTCAGCTCCCCAAACTGCCGGTACTGCTCCCAGCTGAGATCCCCGGGGTTCATCGTATATCCGTCAATAACGGTAAGTTTCATTCTCTATACCTCTTCATCACAAAATATTCAGCAATTGAGCAGCGCCGCAGCAGCAGAGCCGGGCAGGGTGGTCTCACTGCCCACCATGAGTTTGAAATGGAGCCCCAGCTTTTCCCGGCCCTCGCTGTCCAGCAGCTGCTCCAGAGTGGGCCGGTAGTAGTGGCTGCGCTGTACCAGCGAGCCCTCGGCACAGACGCAGACAGGTCTGGCAGCTTCCTTCCCCGCCCCGGTGAGCAGGGCTATAGCCAGCAGATTTACGCACATGCAGCGGGCGGAGCGCTGGAATAGAGACAGGCTCAGTTCCCGGACGAAATCCCCGTCGGCGGCACTCACCGCCACATCCTCAAGTTTTTCTCCGGCAGACCAGGCATCTATCACCGCCGAATCTATATGGCCCAGAGCCTTCGCCTTCTCCAGGCTCCCGGCGCTGAGCAGGCCCTCCTCCCCGGCGGCCAGAAGCATCAGGCGGCACAGCTCCCCCAGATATACCCCGGCGGTCTTTTTCTCAAAGTCCTTTTCTCCGGGATTGTTGCTCTCACTGTCCAACAGAAGGTCGAAGTCCCCGCTTTCTATGCCGTCATAGCTGCCGGACTCCAGATTCACCAACATGCCGCGGCTGCCCGTGAGCTTCAGCTTTTCTATCATGGATTGGGGCACGGAGGTACAGGTGTTGGTACCCGTTCCGCTTATCTGGCCGATAAAGCCGCTGTAGGCGCTCTTGTCCAGAGTGACCGTTCCTCCCAGCAGAGCGGCGGCCGTGTCGTTGAGGATGACTATTTTCTTGCCGTGTATGCCGCGGCGGCCCAGCTCCTCATTCAATGAGGCGGCCACCAGACGGTTCTCGCAGCCTTTGACGACCACTTCCTTGTCTATGCGCTTTACCCGGCCGTCCATATCCGGGGTTATATCCGCGTTGTAGGAGAAGCAGAAGCCGATGACCTCCGTCTTATCCATAAGGTGCTGGATATGATCCGCGGTAAAGGCGATGAACTCATCCCAGGTGCAGGGCGCCTCGATGCCGGGCATCTTCCAGCGCCGGAGCTCCTCCACAGTATATCCGCCCTTTTCAAAGCGCACCAGGGCACTGCGGAAATTGGTGCCTCCGGCATCTATAACGGCGGCACAGGAACCCTCGGGCACAGCCCCGTCATTGCTCAGATATGTTGCTATCATGGGCAGGGAGCTCTTCTCCCCTTTCAGGCCCCGGCGCATATCCTCCGCCATCTTCCCCGCCAGTTCCGCCGGCGCTACCCGCTCCGGCTCCATGTGGTGTTTTACAAGAAAGTCATGGGCTAGGCTCATATCGTGTTTCCTCCCTGTACATCATCAAAAGACCGGCGGAGTATTGCCGCCGGTCTTTCAGCTTTAAAGTTTTACCGTTGTTTACTGGGCGGTATCAACAGTCTTCAGGCTCTCCACAACTCCGCTGGCGAGGCCGGCAATCCCCTGGATCTCGCTGGGGATGATGATCTTTGTGGCCTTTCCGTTGGCGGCAGCGGTGAAAGCCTCCAGGGCCTTCAGCTTAACCACAGCCTCAGAGGGAGCCGCCTCATTTATGAGACGGATACCTTCAGCGGTAGCAGTCTGCACTTTCAGTATTGCCTCGGCCTGGCCTTCGGCCTCCAGAATCTGCTGCTGTTTCTTGGCGTTGGCCCGGAGTATGGCAGACTCCTTCTCGCCTTCGGCCTCCAGGATGGCGGAGCGCTTCTCGCCCTCGGCCCGGAGTATGGCTTCGCGGCGTTCACGCTCGGCCTTCATCTGCTTCTCCATGGCGTTCTGGATCTCCTTGGGCGGCAGAATATTCTTCAGCTCGACACGGTTAACCTTGATGCCCCAGGGGTCGGTAGCTTCGTCCAGGATAGTGCGCATCTTGGTATTGATGATGTCTCGGCTGGTGAGGCACTGGTCCAGCTCCAAATCGCCTATGATATTACGCAGGGTGGTGGCGGAGAGATTCTCAATGGCCACCAGGGGCTGCTCGATACCGTAGGTGTAGAGCTTGGGGTCGGTTATCTGGAAGTAGATAACCGTGTCTATCTGCATGGTGACATTGTCCTTGGTGATGACCGGCTGGGGCGGGAAATCCGCCACCTGCTCCTTTAGGGAGACTATCTTTGCCACCCGCTCCACAAAGGGAAGCTTGAAGTGGATACCCACGGTCCAGGTGGTTTTGTATGCACCCAGGAACTCGATGACATAGGCCTTGGCCTGCTGGACTATGCGTATGCAGCGGATGAGAATGATAACGATGACCAGGATCAGCGCGATGAGAACGTATTGCATGTTCTATCCTCCTAATATCCCTCTGAAAAATTTTTTTACCTAACGATGAGCTTGACGCCCTCGATACGGACAACGGTCATAGTCTGTCCAACGGCAACCTTGGTATCCGGGTTTTCTGTCCTTGCCGTCCAGACCTTGCCACCTACGGTGACGGCTCCAAGGCCCAGCACATTGTCTATAGCTTCGGTGACAACGCACTCCTGCCCGATGAGCATATCCGCATTGGTGGGTGTGGTTTTGGAGTTGACATACTTTTTCGCCAAGGGCCGGGTGAGGATCAGGCTGACAAGGGAGATCAGCAAAAACCATACCACCTGGAGCCACAGCGGCGCCCCCACTATAGCCGACAGCAGCGCGGCCAGGGAACCAAGGGCAAACCATATGGACACCAGCCCGGGCACCACGCCCTCTATCACCAGCAGTATAATCATGAGCACCAGCCAAACTGCCGGCATGTTTATGGGTAAAGACTCGTACACTAAAGGCATTGTGTCCCCTTTCCTCATCCCGGATCACTCCGAAGACGATCACAGTATTTCCTTGTGTCTGATTATATAATGTCCCGGGATTTTACGCAAGTGCTTTTGCCTCCATTAATTTAATTTTCAGTAAACTTTGCATTCGGCTAATATCAAGCTGAAAAATGATTCTTTACTTTTCGGATTTATTGATGTAACATATTAAATGGCGACTGAAAAAACTCTTATGGAGGTAGACATGAATAAGCTTCCCAAAAAGCCCCGCAATGAGAATATGTATAAGGCAATATTGTCACTGCGCGACGTGGATGAGTGTATGCGCTTTTTCGACGATCTTTGCACCGTGTCCGAGCTCATGGCCATGGAGCAGCGCTACCAGGTGGCCAGCTGTCTCAACGACGGCATGATCTACAACGATATTCTGGCCGAGACCGGCGCCTCCAGCGCTACTATCAGCCGGGTCAACCGTTCCCTGCAATACGGCAGCGGCGGCTATTCCATCGTTTTTGACAGGATGAAGGAGCAGGACAAGTGAGCTGCTACAGCTTTCTTGCCCCCTGGTACGACAGTCTTACCGGCGACGTTCCCTACGGAGAATTTGCCGATTTTTATGAGGATCAGTTCCGGCAGCAGGGAGGGGAGTTCCGCCTTCTGTTGGATTTGTGCTGCGGTACAGGCACCCTCACCTGGGAGCTCCAACGCCGGGGCTATGAGATGATCGCCGTGGATTCCTCCCCGGATATGCTCATGGAGGCCCAGGCCAAGGCTTCCGGCTCAGGCATAGCTCCCCTTTTTCTCTGTCAGGAGGCCGCAGGGCTGGATCTCTACGGTACGGTGGACGCCGCCGTCTGTTCCTTGGACGGGATGAACTACATCCCACCGGAGCAGCTGCCGGAGGTCTTTCACCGGCTCTATCTTTTTGTCCGCCCCGGCGGCATGCTTATCTTCGATATCCGCACCCCGGACTTTCTCCGCAGTCTGGACGGCGAGGTCTTTGTGGATGAGAAAGAGGATCTGCTGTGCCTGTGGAGGGCAGATTTTGAGGAGGCTCTTCCGGCCCTTATTTACGGCATGGATATCTTTTCCCGCCGGGGCAGGCTCTGGGAGCGGGAGAGCGAGGAACATGTGGAATATCTCCACCAGCCGGAAGACCTGAGAGAGCTGCTGGAAGCCGCAGGCTTCAGATGCGTAAAAGTGCACCGGGACTGTCCCCAGGGAGATCAGGGGCGGCTATTCATCACCGCCCTGAGATAATCGAGGTTTGTAATATGGATAAGATAATCAGAGCAACCGCCGCCGACGGTTTTATAAAAATGGCGGTAATCAATGCCCGAGATATAGTGCAGCGCGCCCATGAAATACACTGCACCTCCCCCACTGCCTCCGCGGCTCTGGGACGCAGCCTCTGCGCCGCCTCCCTCATGGGAGAGATGATGAAGGAGGAGAAGGCCAGTCTGACCCTGCGCATAAACGGCGGCGGCCCCATAGGCAGCGTTGTTGCAGTTTCCGACTCGGGAGGCAATGTGCGGGGCTATGTGGGCAACCCTGCCGTGGATCTGCCTCTGCGCGGCGACGGGAAACTGGACGTGGGCGGTGCCGTGGGCCGGGCAGGGATGCTCACTGTGAGCCGGGATATAGGGCTCAAGGAGCCTTACATAGGTTCCACCGAACTTGTCAGCGGGGAGATTGCAGAAGATGTTACCGCCTACCTGTTGGAGAGTGAGCAGGTGCCTTCCGCCTGCGCCCTGGGCGTGCTGGTGGATACGGACATGAGCATCAAAGCCGCAGGCGGCTTTATAGTGCAGCTTATGCCCGGAGCGGACTCCGCTCTCATAGATACGCTGGAGGAAAACATCTTCACCATGGATCAGCTCACCACTATTCTGACCGAGGACGGCGAGGAGGAGCTTTTCCGCCAGGTGCTGAAAGGACTTGAATACCATGAGGTGGGCCGGGTTGCCGTGGAATACCGTTGCTATTGCAGCCGGGAACGAGTGGAGGAAGCTCTCAGCTGCATTGAGCTTTCGGAGCTGGAGGACATGATTGCCCAGGGCCAGGAAGTAAAGGTCAGCTGCCAGTTCTGTGACAGGGTCTACGGCTTCACTACAGAGCAGCTGCATGACATTGCCGAAAGCAAATGCGGCACAGCGGTAAACCGGTCCGACAACAGCGACCCGGGCATGTAACCGGGCTTTAATACGGTAAAATAAAATTTATAAAAATTTGAAATAGGTGTTGACAAATTGGGAAATATTTAGTATTATTACCTAGCTGTCACGCGGGAGCATAGCTCAGCTGGTTAGAGCACCTGCCTTACAAGCAGGGGGTCACTGG
>ERZ827478.1018-NODE-1018-length-22942-cov-13.452047_pt1 | contig 22942 bp, 20 predicted proteins | sample MGYA00519705_ERZ827478 | MGnify/ENA primary metagenome ERZ827478 (study PRJEB31778, sample SAMEA3449318) | human gut metagenome | biome: human gut; feature: human-associated habitat; material: faeces | place: United Kingdom | collected 2010/2012 ... | reverse complement strand
CTTCATATCCTCACTTCCTTTGCTTTTTGCAGATAGTATAACAGGCAAATGTCCGCGAAATGTTACAGCGGACGGATTTTTTCAAAAAAGTGCTTTTTCTTTATTATAGGATAGCCCGCTTTTCCGTACAAGGCACAAAATATGAATTATAAAGTTTAATCTTACTGCATATAGCAACATTCCATTGAGAAAATATGAAATATACAATGTAGATGGGTGGTGCTATATGGCAAATATCAAAGATTGTCCCGGCTTTGAAACTTTCGGCGCGGATGTAAAAGAGGCGCGGAAAGTCAAACAGTTATCGCGTAAGACGCTGGCGGAACAGGTCAATATCGACTGGCGCTATCTTGCCAACATCGAAAATGACGGCACGATTCCCAGCCTGCCGGTTATCATACAGCTTATCAAAATCTGCGGGCTTCCCGTAGAACGGTATTTTAACCCGGAGATCATGCGGGAGGAAAGCGCACAGCGGCAGCGGGTCAGCCACAAGCTGAAACTCTGCCCGGAAGAATTTCTGCCGATCATCGAGGGCGCGATTGACGGGGCCATTCAAATTCAACAGAAGAATGACGAAACGGAGGGTGCATGACAACCCTCTGTTTTGTTTTTGGGAGGACGCAATCTGCGTCCTCTCTTTTTTTGTGCGGTTTTCGGAAAAACCGGGATTTTGCGGGTATTTCCTTGGGGGCAGAACGCTTTTTAAGGGAAAAAGAACAAAGACAGCAAGCATAGGGAGTGTAGCCACACTCCCGGCAAACGGCTTCCCGTTTGTATCTTGAGGAAGTCCCCAAACCCCTGAATGAATGGAGGTGCGAAAGTGGCAAACCGAAAACGGAAGTTTGTGCTGCGCGTCCCGGTAACGCCGGAGGAACGGGCGCTGATCCAGCAGAAGATGGCCCAGCTTGGCACAAAGAACTTTTCTGCCTACGCCCGGAAAATGCTGATTGACGGCTATATCGTCCATATCGACACCGGCCCCGTCCGGGCGCAGACCGCAGAGCTGCAAAAAATTGGCGTCAACATCAACCAGATTGCAAGGCGTATCAACAGTACCGGGACTGTGTACGCGCAGGACTTGGAGGACATCAAGGGGGCGCTGGCACAGATATGGCAGTTACAAAGATCCATCCTATCAAGTCAACGCTGAAAAAGGCGCTGGACTACATCGAGAACCCGGACAAGACCGATGAAAAGCTGTTCGTTTCTTCCTATGGCTGTTCCTATGAAACGGCGGATATTGAATTTCAAATGCTGTTGGATCAGGCGTACCAAAAGGGCAACAATCTGGCTCACCACCTGATACAAGCCTTTGAACCGGGGGAAACCACGGCGGAGCAGGCCCATGAGATCGGGCGGCAGCTTGCCGATGAAGTGCTGCAAGGCAAATACCCCTATGTGATTACCACTCACATTGACAAGGGCCATCTGCATAACCACATCATTTTCTGCGCCGTGGATATGGCGAACCAGCGCAAGTACATTTCCAACCGCCAGAGCTATGCCTTTATCCGGCGCACCAGCGACCGGCTGTGCAAGGAACACGGCCTGTCTGTGGTAAAGCCCGGCAAGGACAAGGGCAAAACCTATGCCGAGTGGGACGCACAGAAAAAGGGCAAGAGCTGGAAAGCAAAACTGAAAATCGCCATCGACGCGGCCATTCCGCAGGCCAAAGACTTTGACGGCTTTTTGCGGCTCATGGAGACGCAGGGCTATGAAGTCAAACAGGGCAAGTTTATTTCATTCCGCGCTCCCGGACAGGAACGCTTCACCCGCTGCAAGACCTTGGGGGAGGATTACACCGAGGAACGGATCACCCGGCGGATCAAGGGCATTGCCATTGACCGGGGGCCGCGCAGAAGAAGCGACGGGGAAATCTCCCTGCGGATTGCCTTGGAGGACAGTATCAAGGCCCAGCAGTCGGCGGGCTATGCGCGGTGGGCGAAGCTGCACAACTTGAAGCAGGCCGCCAATTCCTTAAACTTCCTCACAGAACACCAGATCGACAGCTACGAGGGCTTGGAAAGCAGGCTGGCCGAGATCAGCGCGGCAAACGACGCGGCGGCCTCCGCCCTGAAAGACGCGGAACGCCGACTTGGGGATATGGCGCTGCTGATAAAAAACCTCTCCGCCTACAAGCAGCTCCGGCCTGTGGCGCTGGAACTGCGAAATGCCAAAGACAAGGCCGCGTTCCGGCGGCAGCATGAAAGCCAACTGATCTTGTATGAGGCGGCGGCAAAGGCGCTCAAAGAGGCCGGGATCACAAAGCTCCCCAACCTGTACGCCCTCAAAACCGAGTATAAAAAGCTGGACGCAGAACGGGAACGGCTGTCCGCACAGTACAGCGAAGCGAAACAGAAATTGAAAGAATACGGCATTGTCAAACAGAATGTAGACAGCATTTTGCGGACAGCGCCGGGAAAGGAGCATACGCAGGAACGATGAACATACCGAGAATGAGTTACCCCCAATACCGCAAGGCCCGCAGGCTCACTCATGAGTGCTGCAACTACTGTAACGGAAACTGCCTCCTGCTGGACGATGGGGAGGAATGTGTCTGTGTGCAGAGTATTTCCTATTCGCTGCTGTGCCGGTGGTTCAAGGTGGCCGTCCTGCCGCTGGACGCGGCCCTGTGCGCCGAGATCACCAAAGGCCGGGACGAGATCAAACGCTGCGCCGTCTGCGGGGCGGCGTTTACACCCAACTCCAACCGAGCCAAATACTGCCCGGATTGCGCGGTGCAGGTGCGCCGGAAGAAAGAGGCGGAACGCCAGCGGAAAAGATACCTCCTGTCTACGCATTTAGGGCGGTAAAAGTCCACGGAAATCAAGGGTTTTTCCGCATGGTCGGCAGGCAGGTGGATAAAGTTATCCTGTTCCCCTCAAAACAGGGTTCTAAATGCGGGAAAATGGACAAAAAAGAAGCGCCGGACGCAGAGGTTTTGACAGCCCCCGCGCCCGGCGTTTTGCTTATTCGTCTGTGAAGTGGAACCGCTGCGCCGCAAAGTCGGCGTCGCTCATGGCGTCCAGCTTATTGACGGTCTGGCAGGCCAGCGCCGCCATTTCCTTGTCCATGTCCGGCAAAGCTGCCCGGAAATTTGCCGCCGTCCTGTGGCGGTCGGCATTGTGGTACAGACAGATCAGGTTTTCTTCTTCCACGGTGAAATACATTCCTCATACCTCCATTTCTTTTGATTTTTCCCGCGCCGGGGGTCTCTTTTTCTGTTCCTCCTTGGCGGCGGCAAGCTGCGCCCGGATGGACGGTTTCTTTTGTTTCTGCGTCGTCCTGCGGGTCTGCTTGGGCTTTTGGGCCTCCGCCTTGGCTGCCTCGGCCACATCCAAAAGGGAAATCTGTTCCCCGGCTTTTGCCCTTGCTTCCAGTTCCTCCATAGACGGGGCATTGTTCATCATGCCGTCGATCATGTTGTAGTTCTGCTCGGTGGACATTTCCGCCGTCTTGATATGGCTTTCCTGCTGGGCGGGGATGGCAAAGGCCCTTGTGCCGTTTGCCATAATGAGATACCTGCCGTCATCCGATTGATGGTGGAATCCATACCCGGCGGCCTCCATCTGTTCCCGGCTCCTGTCGGTCAGATAGAAACGGCCCCGTGGCGTCTGGATTTGTTCGCCGGTCATGCACTCGTCTGGCGTGAGCTGCTTTTCCGGCTGGGCGAAGAACTCCGGCACCTGCCGGTAGTCGGCTCCCTCGTCCACATAGTAGGCGGTCTGTTTCCCATCCTGCCGGAACACCACAATATCCCCCATTGAGAGGGAATGTCCCTTGTAATCGGCGGGATGTTCCATGTTGAAGCGGCGGTAAATCTCGTCCAGTGTGGTGTCCTTGTCCAGCGGCGCGGTGTAGACAAGCTGGTAATTCTTCCTGTCCACCGAAAGCCCATCTGCCTGCAAGTCCTCATAGGAACGGTAGCGGAAGTCGCGCCCCTCCGGGCCGGGCGGCACTTGGTAGATGGAAAAGTTGGGCTGCGCCGGGGCCTCATAGTCAGAGGCAACATATTCCTCCACCGTCAGCCCGGAAGCGGCGGCCTCCTGTTCCAGCTCTGCCTCGATCTGTTTTTTGTAGTCCTGCAAGCTCTGGTCGAAGTCGGCAAGCTGCGGCGGCTCCGGCAAATGGTACTGGCCCTGATTGAGAAGCGGGCGGCACTCCTTTACATAGTCCAAAACCGCATTGAAATAAGCGGTCTGTTCCGGCGTCAGGGTTTCCCCGGATCGTAGCGGACGCCGGGCCTCCTGCTCCATAGCGGCCAGATTGCAGTGCAGCTCCATATACGGGATGAACTCATGCAGCAGCGTATCCCGCTGGGCCTTGTCCGCCTCCCATGCCTCCGGCCCCTCATGGTGCAGCACATGGTTTTTCCAGCTTTCATCCTGTGCGTAGTATTCGTGGTAGCCCCGGATATGCTGGATCAGGGAACCGTCGCCGTCGCCAAAGTCCAGCCGTCCCTCGTAGCTGTCCGGCTGGCCCTGCATGGTAAAGTCAATGCGGAACTTGGTCTTGTCGTACCAATGGCCCGTATAGCCCGGCTGCTCCCGTTCATGGCGTCTGGCGCTGTCCAGCTCGTTGAAAACGGCCTCGGCTTCATGCAGCGGCATTTGCTGGCCGTCTTTCAAATGGGGGCTTTCACTCCAAAGGATCGTGACAACCGGCTCCGCTGCCGGATTCTGCGCGATCTGCCGCTGGGCGTTGGCGACGGCGATCTCACTTTCGATCTCGCTTTTCACAAAGGAATCCATCTGGCCCTTTTGCAGCTCGTAGCCCTGTTCACACAGGCGGTTGATAAGCCCGATCACCTTGTCAGTATCGCCCACGGCCTCGGCATAGGCCACGATCAACTGCCGTTCATCGCTGCCCAAACGCAGGGCGTTTTTCTCTGCCAGCTCGATCAGGGCGGCGGCCCGGTCAGCCGGGGACGCCTCCGGCATGAACGGCTTTCCATTCAAAAGGCCGTCGATCCCGTTCCATGCCTGCGGCTGGGGAATGGCGTTGGCCTGTTCGGTTGCTTCCAGAAAATCATCCAACCTGTCGCCGGTCAGGGGTTCCATCGTCCCAGCCGGTCGCTCATGGATGGCAAGGATTTCTTTTCCGGCTTCCGCAAGGGACAGGTCGGGATTGTCAAGCTGGCCTCCGTCCAGTTCCTTGTAGTCGGGGTCATACAGCGTGTAATCGTAGCCGGTTTCCGATGTCTGGATATACAGGTAATCGCCGCTTTCCAAACGGTAGGCGGCCTCCTGCTGGGCTTCTGCCTGTTCCAGCGTTCCATCCCCGGCAATGGTAAAGCCCTGCGCCTGCGCCGCCTCCTTGGTTCCCTGCGACACTTCGCCGGTGGATTTCAAATCTGCGTCAATGAGGGCTTGCAGCATGGCTTTTACGCTGGCGGTCATTTCCCGCTGTTGCTCCGGGGGCAGCTTGGAAAATACGCTGTCCGGGTCTGGCTGCTCGGCGGCCCGTTCCAGCGGCGCGGCCTGCGGCTGCTCCTGCTGGGTCTGCCGTTCTTTCTGAAGCTGGGCAAGGTGGCCGTCAATGGTGGTAATCAGCTCATGGGCGGTGGCCCGGATGGTTTCAAGGGAGGCTTTCAGCTCTTTCAAGTCCTTGCCGGAACTCCAACCGGCCACATAGCCAAAGGAATAGTCGGAGGTGTCCAGCCCGTAGTGCTGGCAGACGGCATAGGCCACGCTTTCGGCCTGCACCTCACGGGTGCGGCTGTCGGGGCGGTCGGCCTGCTCTATGGCCGGGGCTTCCGGGTCGATGGCGTGGAGCTTGGAATGGGCGATCTCATGGATGGCCGTCTTTAGGGTCTGTAATTCGCTCATGCCCTCCTGAATGGCGATCCGCTTTTCCGTCAGGTGGTAGTAGCCGTGGGAACCGCCCGGAATGTCCTCAAAACCAATGGGAACCGGGGAGGTCTGTTCCAGCGCCTTGAAAAACTCCCCGTAGCGTTTCACGCTGCCGGTCAGTTCTTCCACGCCGATAGAGGGCAGCGGTTCCCCCTCGGTCTGGCTCACATCAAAGACGGAAACGATCTTAAAGGCCGGAACCTGTATTTCCTGTACTTCGGTAACAGGCTTTCCGTCTTTTCCCATCACCGGCCTGCCCTGTGCGTCCAGCTTTTGCACTTCCTTTTTCGCCTTGAACGGGGCCGGGGCCAGTATCTTGATGGCCTTTTCGCCTTTCTTTACATTGCGGTGAAAATCATCCCGCCACTTGTTGTAGCCCGCCACAAGCTGTCCGCCCTGCATGGCGATCAGGAGGGTGTTGTTAAAGCTGTAACTGTGGAACTTGGACATAGTGGTGAGATAGGCTTTGTAGCGTTCACTCTCGAAAAGCTCCTGTATGCCGGTTTCCAGCCGGTCGGTGATCTCTTTCATGCGCTCGGCGCTGTTCTGGCCGTTTAAGAGAATGGGGGTGACAGGCTGCGGGGCCTTTGTAGGCGCTGCCGCCTCCGGCTGCACCTTGCTTTCCTCCCGCAGAATTTCTGGCGCAGGATAGGCCATCACCCGGTATTCCTCCGGCACTGGCTGGCCCTCATGGACGCGCTGCCATTCGTCGCTGGTTCGCAGGATATAGCCGTAATCGGTAAAGGTTCCCTGTTCCTCGTTGGCGATAAAACTTCCCAGCCGGTCGGTGTCAATGGCTGGTTTCCACGGGTCGGGAACAACAAACAGCCCGGAATCATTCAGATAATATTCCCCCAGACTGCGGTTGTCCTTGGCGTTGATTAAGACAAAACAATCGGTGTTTTCGGCGTAGTCCAAAAGCTGCCCGATGGTCTGCATTTTTGCCGGGGAATGCATGGCGGCGTTCAGCTCCGCCAGTTCCACGGCGTCCAGCTTTTGAAGCTGGGCGGCAAGGAAGTTCAGTTCGTCCACGCTGGCGGCCTTGATTAAATCCTCCGGCAGTTCCAGCGGTTTTCCCTCCGGGGCGGAAAAGCCGCCAATGAACAAGTCCTGCTGGTTGTCGGTGGTAATGTGGATTTCCTTTAGGGCTTCCTGTACCTGTTCGGCGGAAGTCGGCAGGGAAAGCCAGTAGCCATGCGGCCCGCCGGTCTGCGCCTCGGCGCGGTTATCAAGAAAAATAGAAAATACTTCGTTCACGGGTTCCCTCCTTTCCGGGGTGGCTGTGGTCTGTTGCGGCTGTGCGGCTTCCTCCTGTGTGGGAAGTGCTGCGGCTTTTGCCGGTTCCTCCCCCTCGATGGTATAGCCGGGGAGCAGGCAGCCATTGACCTTAAAACAGTCGGCGTATTCCTTGGGGATGGCCGGGGAAATTTCGGTAAAGTAATGGTCGTGGGCTTTGATCCGGCCATTCAGGTACTTGTCCAGTTCTTCCCGGCTGGCAAAGACTTTCCGATCCTGTCCGGCGATCTTGGCCTGCCGGTAGCTGCCCGGCGCGTTGGTGCGGAGGCTCCAGCGGAGCGTCCACGAGTAGGGAACGGATTTTTGGGCGGCGCTGTCGTACCGGGTGTTCTCGGAAATGGAATAATCCATCTGGTAAACCATGTTGCTGCGGATATGGCGGTATTCGTCCGGGGCCTCCCACTGGTTTGCGGTGTGGGTGACGGGAAGCGTCCGGGCATATTCAAGAGCTTTATCCAGAAACAGGGTTCTTCCAGCCTGTTCCTCCCATGCGGCGGCCTGTTCTTTCAGGCGGTCAAACACTTCCTGTTCTGCGGCGGCGCTTTCCGCCCGCAGGGAAAGAAGCTCTGCAAGGGGCAGCTTTACCGCTTCGGAAAGATCGGCCTTGCCGCTTTCAAAGTAAATCCGGCGCTCGATCCGCATAGTGCTGGCCGGTTCTAAATCGTCATGGTCGTAGGAGCTGTAAGACATTTGGGGTTCACATCCTTTCTATGGTGGTGATCTGATACAAGGGGTTTGGGGCTTCCCCAAAGAGAAAATCCCCGGCCCGGCAGGTGCGCCGGGTCAGGGATTTTGCCGGGAGTGTGGCTACACTCCCTATGCTTGCTGTTTTTAGTTCTTGCCCCTCTGTTCCACGCGGTAGTTTACATACTTGCCGCCGGTATCGGCCAAAAGCACCGTCCCGTCATAGGTCTTGCCGGTTTTCATGGAGCGCAGGCCCTTTACCTTTGCTTTTCCGTCTTTAAGTAGCGCGGCGGCGATCTTCGGGGTGAACGCCTTGCCCCGTTCCTCAAAAAATCGGTCATTCTTCCACATGACAAACTGGCAGCTTCGGTTTCCGCAGTAGTAGTTCTTTTTGCCCTCGTAGACGCTTTCCCCGCAGCGCGGACATTTGCCGATAACCACACGCTCGGTTTGAAACAACTTCTGCGCGTCCTCGCTGATCTGGGAGTAGTTTGCGATCAGGCCCCTTGTCATTTCTGCAATGCCAGCCATGAAGCCCTCCGGGTCGGCCTGCCCCTTGGCAATGGCCGTCAGCTCCGTTTCCCACTGTGCCGTAAGCTGGGGAGAGGTCAGCACTTCCGGCAGCACGCAGGCAAGGTTGTGGCCGTCCTTGGTGGGAACAAGCTGTTTGCCCCTGCGCTCCACAAAGCCCATCTGCACCAGCTTTTCTAAGATGGAGGCGCGGGTGGCCGGGGTTCCCAATCCCTGCCGCTCGGCGTCCTCCGGCAGATCGTCCGTACCGGCGCGCTCCATAGCGGAAAGCAGGGTATCTTCCGTGTAGGATTTTGGCGGTGCGGTGAAATGTTCGGTGACAGCGGCAGTTACCTTGTCAAAGGTCTGCCCCTCGGTGATCTCCGGCAGTTCCCGCGCAGGCTCCGGGGCGGTGTCGTCACTGTCTGTTTTGAACGACGCCTTAAAGCGGCGGTCAAGCTCTTTCCAGCCGGGGGTCAGGATGGTCTTTCCCTTGGCGGTAAAGGTGTTCCCGGCACAGGTGAATGTGGCGGTGACAGCCTCGTACACATGGGGCGCGGCCACGGCGCACAGCAGCTTGCAGCACACAAGGGACAGCAGTTTCTTTTCTCCCTCGGTCAGCCCGTCAAAGCCTTTCTGCACAAATTCCATTGTCGGGACAATGGCATGGTGGTCGCTCACCTTTTTGCTGTTCAGCACCCGGCCAAACTGCGGGGACAGGTCAAGCCCCGCCGCAAAGGGAAGCAGCGGCCACAGGCCGGACACAAGACTTTCCGCCGTTGGCAGCATATCATCGGTCAAATACTGGCTGTCGGTGCGGGGATAGGTCAGCAGCTTCTTTTCATAGAGCTGCTGGGCATAGTCAAGGGTCTGCTTGGCGGTAAATCCAAACAGCCGGTTTGCCTCCCGCTGCAAGGTGGTGAGGTCATAGAGGCGGGGCGGCTGCTCCGTCTTTTTCTCCCGTGTCACAGACACACAAACGGCCTGCGCCGTTTCACAGGCGGCTTTCAGGGCCTTGGCGTCGTCTGCGTTTCTCATGCGTTCACTGGCCGCCTCCATGCCGCCCGCCGCAATCTGGACGATGTGGTATTTCTCTTTCTGAAAGCTGCTGATCTTGGCCTCCCGGTCAACCAGCATTTTCAGGGTCGGCGTCTGGACACGGCCCACGGTCAGGGTCTTGTGGTAGAGGATGGAGAAAAGTCTTGTCGCGTTGATCCCCACCAGCCAATCCGCCTGCGCCCGGCAAAGGGCCGACTGATACAAGTTGTCATAGTCAGTTCCCGGTTTCAGATGGGCAAAGCCGTCCTTGATGGCCGCGTCCTCCATGCTGGAAATCCAAAGGCGCTGAAACGGTTTCTTGCAGCCCGCCATCTGGTAGACGAAACGGAAAATCAATTCCCCCTCGCGCCCGGCGTCAGTGGCGCACACAAGGCCGGTAACATCGGGGCGCTCCATCAAAGAACGCAGGGTGTCAAACTGCTTTTTCTTATCGTCGGGAATGATGTACTGCCATTCCTGCGGCAGAATCGGCAGGTCGTCATAGCGCCATTTTTTGAAACGCTCGTCATAAGTCCCGGCATCGGCAAGGGAAACAAGGTGGCCGATACACCAGCTCACCAGATAGCCGTTCCCCTCCATGTAGCCGTCCTGTTTCTTATCCGCGCCGATCACGCCCGCAATACTACGGGCGACGCTTGGTTTCTCTGCAATTACTAACTGATAGCTCATACTTCGTCCTCCTTATTTCCATCTTCACTTGTCATATCCTCGTCCGGCTCCGGGGCTTCGTCCTCGTCATCCTCGTCCTCGCCAAAGTCATACTCGGCCAGATCGTCATTTCCTGTGGTGTCAGCTTTTTCCTTTTTGAATTTCAGGAAGTAGAGGGCTGCGCCGCCGCCCAGCAGCACTATCACAAAGAACACCACAAGGCCGCCCATGCCGCTTGGCTTTTCCTCCTGCGGCTTTTCTTCCTCCGGCTGGGGCGCTGGCTCCGGCCCGTTGCAGGCGGTCAAGTTGTTTTTACAGACCGGGCAGGCCGTATTGACGGCCCCGGCTTGACATTTGGCCGTACAGTTGCAGACCTCCGGCTCTTTTTTCCCGTCCTCCAACAAGGCTTGCAGGTCGGCGTCGTCCACTTGGTTGAGGAAATGCACTGCCGTTTCCTTGTCCTCGTTGGCCCGGTCGATCAGGATGTAAAAATAATTCCCGGCCTTGGTGGTAACGGTGATAAGCTGCTTATCCCCGAAAAAATCATCCACCAGCGTAGCGTTGCCCTGCGGGGTGACAGGTACGCCCTCCGGCTCCATGCCGCCGGTGGTGGGTTCTTCGGTTTCCTCCGGCACCTCTGCGGGGGCCTCGGTGGTTTCCGGCAGCGGCACAGGGTCAGGGTCAGCGCCCCCGGCGTAGGCGGTAACGGTCGTGGTCGCCATGCAGAGCGCAGCGGCCACAGCCAGCGTCAAAGTGCGGAACAGTTTAGATTTCTTCATGGGCGCTGTCCTCCTGTTCAAATTCCGGGATCGGGACCGGGGCCGCCTGCAACGCGCCGCCGCGCACAAAGGCGGCGAACTCCTGCGGGGTCATGTTGAGGCCGCGCACAAGCTGGACGATCTGCAAGTTTTCCTGTTCGGTCTTGGCCGCTTCCAGCTCCCGAAGCTGCTTTTGCAGCTCCGCGATCTTGCCCTTGGTTTTCTCAATATCCTTTTCAATGCGCTCCAATTTGTTCATTGCCATAGTCAAAAACTCCTTTCTGGCGTTTAAGGCAAACGCCCGTAACAATAAAAATGCTGCTGCCAGTAGCTTGAATTGAGGTTTGTGTAGGAAATGGGGTCGCCGCAGTGCAGCATGACCGAATTTCCCACATACAGCCCCACATGGGACATTCCGGCAGTGTCATAAGTGCCGACGAAAAATACAAGGTCGCCGGGCTTGGCCTGCTCCGGGGAAACGGGGGTGCAGATGTTGTAAAGCCCCTGCGCCGTCTGGCGTCCCACATTCCATCCTGAATGATTGATAACCCAGCTAATGAAGCCGGAACAATCAAAGCTGGTGCTTGGGGAGCTGCCGCCCCACACATAGGGATAGCCCACATACTTTTCCGCCTCGGCAATCATGGCGGCAAAGGCTTCGTCCTTTAGCGCCTCCGGGGGGATTTCATAGTAGGTCGGCTCTTTCGGGGTGGAGGCGTGGGGATAGCTGCCGTTGGGGAACAGGTCTGGCCGGTTGCCCAAAGTATGCATATAGGCAGCATAAAAGCCCATCTGTTCCTCGGTGAGAATGTAGATGGGCAGGTGGGACAGGTCAAAGTTTTCCAGATTCACATTACAGATATAGTAGGTGTAGGGGACTTCCACGGTGTAGGTGTTTCCCTCGCTGTCCGTCCTCGTTTCGGTGCGGTAGCGGGTTTCCGTTTCGATGGTCTGGGTCAGGATGTACTGCTTTTCAAAGAGCATGGCAAGGTCGCCCTGTACCTCCCCTAAAGTGAACACGCCGTTATGCAGCGCGGAGAGGATGGAGGTCAGCACATAGGGGTCATGCTTGATCTCGTCCAGATCGAAACGGTATTCGTCATAGCCGGGGTGCAGGCTTTCGTAGTTGTCAAGTTCGTGCTGCAAGTCTGCTTCCAGCGCGGCATAGGCGGCTTCGGCTCCCAGCATATCGCTGTCCTCGGAGAGATAAGAGGTGGCGGCAAGGCCCGTCCCGGTGCTGCCAAACATGGCGGTGCAGGATTGCAGGCCGCCCATCACCAGCAGGAGCATGAGGCCCACGCCGCCGACGATCAGCGCCCCTTTCCAGTGCCGGGCGGCAAAGGACGCGGCCTGTCTGCTTTTCTCTGCGGCTTTCTTGGCTGCGGCAGCCGTGGTCTTGGCTGTGCTTGCGGCCCCCTGTGCGGTCTGGCCCGCCGCCCTTGCTGCCTTGGCATATTCCCGCTTGATGTGCTGTTTCTGCCAGAAACGGGAAACGGGGTTCTTGGCCGCCTGCGCCAGTTCCGGGTTGTCCCGCAGGGATTTTTGATACACAAACTCGGCGTTGGCGGCGATGGACTTTCGCTCGGCGTTGGCGGCGGCCCGGTAGGGTTTGAGCTTATGGCGGTGGACGCCGCTGCGGATCATGCGGCCCGCCTGCCGTTCCGCCAGTTCCTCCCCCTTATGGCCGCCCTCCACGCCCACATTTTCGTGTTCTACCTCATGGATTTTTCCGTGGAGGTAAAGCCCGGCTTCCTGTATGGGACGGCTGGCCGGGTTTGGTTTGAGCTGGGGAGGGGCTTTCTCCACCTTGTCAAAATACAGCCTGCTTTTTGCTTTGCCCTTGGCCTCGTCATAAACGGTTTCCTTGGTGACGATGCGCTTTTTCGGCAAGGCTTCTTTAGCCGCTTCCAGCTTATCCGCCCGTTTTTCCGCCTTTTTGATATACGGGGCCAGCTCCGGGGAGGCCCGTTCCTCGGCGGTAAACTGCAACCGGGAAACGGGGCCGGTGGCCTGCGCCACGGTTTCCCCGGCGTCCTTGGCCGCTTTCTTTGCCTTATGGCGGTCGTGCAGTTCGTCCGCCCGTTCCAGTATTTTTTCCGCCGCGCCCTCCGGCTGGGCGGTGTATTCCTGCTCGGCCTCCCGGCTGGACACATTGACGCTTTCGCCGGTGGTCTGATTATCCAGCGTCAGGCCGTCGCGGGTCATGTGCTGCGTCACCTTGTCGCGGGGTTTTAAGGGATTCATGTAACATCACCTCCTTGCGGTCTGTTCCGGCAGCGCCCGGTTTCGATCTCTGCAATATAGCGCAGGATGGGGTACACCTGTGGGGGAACAACTGCGTTTCCCAAAGTCTTTAACCGCTTTGCCACATTCGCCGGCGGGTCGCTGATTAAGTACGGGATTTGCGCCGGTTCTTTGGCCCACATGGAATGTCCGTCCATCTCCGGGGGAATCCCATCAGCCATTCCACCCAGTCGGGATTCAGTTTCACATCCCCCGGCGGGCTGCCCAGCAGTTTGTAAACCGCCCATGACAGCCGCGCCGTCCATACGGTTCCGCTGGGGTTGTATTTTCGGAAGCTCCCGGTCGGGGTCATCCGCACATCGACAGTTTTCCCCACATCCCCCGTGTCGCTGGCAAGGGGCGTGGGAAGCAGCATGGCCGATGATGAAAGTTCTTTTGCGCTCATGCCATGCGCCGACGGCGACAGCAGGAAGTACGAAAACCCTAACGGCGTAGCCTGCCTGCTCCAAGTCAAAAACCGTCTTGTCGAGCCCCAGATGGATGAAGCCAGCAACATTTTCTCCAAGCACCCAAGAGGGGTGCAGTTCCCGGATAACGCGGAGCATTTCGGGCCATAAATACCGTTCGTCCTCAAATCCTCTTTGTTTCCCGGCGCTGGAAAAGGGCTGGCAGGGGAATCCCCCGGAAATAAGCGTGGTGGTTTCTCGTCCTGTTTTTTCAAAAAATGCCTCCTTTGTCACTGTGGTAATGTCCTTAAATTTTGGTACCTGCGGCCAGTGCTTTTTCAAAACTTCCATCGGGAAATCCGCCCATTCGCACTGGCATACGGTGGTAAACCCTGCGGCTTCCGCCGCAAGGTCAATCCCGCCGATCCCGGAAAACAGGCTGAAATGTGTTAAGGTGCTCATACCGTCGCCCCCTCGCCTAACCGGGTCGTCATGATCTGGTAGAGCTGGGTGTTTTTCGGGATGGGGTTCTTAAAGGGCAGGATCACATTTTCGTAAATGAGAAGTCCCTCGCCGGGTTCGGAATTGTCCACATACCGTAATTGCTGGGGCGAAATGTTCAGCCGTTCCGCAAGGATTTTGCGGTCGCCGCTGGCCTGATTGAGCAGGCAGATAAAGTCGCTGTTTTCCAAAATGTTCTCAATTTCCGGGGAGGAAAGCAGGTCTTTCACATTCTGCGTCGCACCTGTGGGAATCCCGCCCCACTTACGAAATCGCTTCCAAATCTCACAGGAAAAGGCCGCCGTCTGTTCCTCACGCAAAAGCAGGTGGAACTCATCACAGAAATACCATGTCGCCTTGCCCTTGCTGCGGTTTTGGGTGACGCGACCCCAAATCTGGTCTTGGACAATGAGCATACCGATTTTCTTTAGCTGCTTGCCCAGCTCCTTGATGTCAAAGGCCACAATGCGGTTCTGGATGTCGATGTTGGTTCTGTGGTTGAACACATTTAAGCTGCCGGACACATACAGGTCAAGGGCCTGTGCCACCCGGTCGGCCTCCGGGATATGCTGGTCTAACAGGGCTTTGTGCAGGTCTGCAAGGATGGGCATATTTTCCGGCTTGGGGTCTGCCAGATAAGGCCGGTAGATCACCTGTACTGCCCGGTCGATCACCGTTTTTTCAATGGCTTCCAGCCCGTTCTTGCCGCCCATGACAAGCTCACAGAACGACAGCACAAAGTCGGATTTCAAGGCCAGCGGGTTTTCATCCTCGGAGTAGTTCAGGTTGATGTCCAGCGGGTTCACATAGTTTTTGCTGGTAGGCGACAGCTTCACCACCTGCCCATGCAGCCGCTTCACAAGGGGGTAATACTCGGCCTCTGGATCACAGATATACACATCATCCGGGGTGCAGAGGAATACGCTCACAATCTCGGATTTACAGCTCATACTTTTGCCGCTTCCCGGTGTCCCCAGCTTTAGCCCGTTGGGACACCTCGCCCGTTTGCGGTCGAGCATAATCATGTTGCCGGTCTTGGCGTTGATCCCGTAATACATGGCATCGCCGCCCTGAAAAAGCTCCTGTGTCACAAAGGGGACGAACACGGCCACGCTGGAAGTCGTCAGGGAGCGTTCAATCTGGATGTGGCTGGCCCCCAGCGGCAGGCTGCTCATAAGCCCCTGTTCCTGCTGGTAGTCCAGCCGCACAAGGGAACAGTTGTACTTCTGGGCGATCCCGGCAGCCCAGAACACATCGTTTTCCAGCTTTTGCCGGGTGTCTGCGGTGTTCAGCACCAAAAAGGTAAGCTGGAACATCCGTTCATTCCGGCTCTGCAAGGTCTTTAGCAGCTCCTTGGCGTCCTGCCCGTAGGTGGCAAGGTCGCTGGGAAGAATGTCCATATCGTAGCCACTTCTTACCGCCCGTTTCTGTTCCTGAATCTTCATAGCGTCAAGGTCGGTGATCTTGCGCTTGACCGTCTTAATGGCATCGCTCTGGTCGATGGCCTGCACATGGAGGTTCACCACAATGCCGTTTTCCGTGTTGAGGAAGTCGGCCAGCATTTCATCCGACAGCTCCGGGGAGAGGATTTGCAGAAAGCTCACCGCCCCGTATTTGCCGCCCAGCCCGAACATCCGGGCATTGCCGAAGCGGAACGAGGACGGGGCGATAAAGTCCTTGGTGGAAAGCCCCGACGGGGCAAGCCACTTCCAGTCAAAGGAGAACGGTTCCCCGTCCGGGTGGAAAATGCTGTGCATGACTTCCAGCCGTTCCTTGGCGTCCAGTCCCCACGCGGAGGCCCCCATGCTCTTGAAATAGCCCAAAAGGTCGGTTTCGATCCGGCGCAGTCTGGCGCGGGCCATTTTCAGGCTGTCTGCCTCGATGGTATAGGTCATAAATTTCCGCTTCATCAGGCCGTTGTTCCCGTTCACAAGCTGGTCTTGCAAAACGCCGGAATACTCGCTGCGGATGTCGTCAAAGTCGTCCCCCTGCGCCCGGATTTCAAAGCTCTTGGCGTACTGCTTGGGGTCGATCTTGCGGTTGATAAAGGAAAACTGCACATGAATGGAGGCGTCCAGATAGTTGTAGAGGTCGCACAGGTTTTCAAAGATGGCGGTCTTGGTGTCCGCCTGCGCCAGTTGGTAGCTGATGTCCGTAAACTCAATGCACTTGGAAAAGGTGCGGGGCGTTACCCGGCACACGCCGTCCTGATACATGGCCTCATAGGGAATACTGGCCTGCGCCGAATGGGGCTTGCCGTCGCCCTTATACTTTCGGATGACGGCCTGAATCTCTTTCTTTTCGGCGCGGGTGAGCTTGACCGGCGCTTTTGCGCTCGTTTCGTTCTTTTGCTTTTTGGACAATGGCGTTGACCTCCTTTTCCATTTGGGATTGCCGCACAAGGGCGGTATAAGCGTTGTTGGTCTGGTAGGGCCGTTCCTTGGGCTGGATGAAGCAGCACTCGACGATCTGGCGCACCACCACTTCAAGGGGCTGGCCGTGTTTTTCGTAAAGCGCCAGCAGAAAGCCCGGCAGCATGGCGAACACCATAATGAGCGCCGCCGCGCTGGTCGGGACGCGGCCCCGGATCAAAAAGAAAAGCGGGACGCCTACAAGCAGCGCACCGCCAAAACAAATGAGCTGGCGTTTCGTCAGCCCGAATACTACCTTGGATTTGACCTTGGTTAAATCTTTGGGGACAGTTACATAAGCCATAAAAAGTCACCTCGTTTCTGGTACGGACAGGGAAAAATCGCTGTCCACTTCGTTGCCCCACGCATCCCAGCCGGGGATTTTCTGTCTGGCAAACAGTTCTGCGCGGGGCAGGTCGCCCGCAAGCTCTATGATTTTCTCGCGGGTAATGTCTGGTTTCTTGCTGTGTTCCTCCACCGGGGAAATGATAAACTGATGGACGCTTTTGGAGTAACGCTTGGGATGGCCCCGCTTGGCAAGCAGACAGATTTCCGCGTTTCCTCTCGTCCAATAGCCCAGCCCGTAAAACCATGTGGGGCTTTTGCGGTTCAATTTCAGCCAGACAAAGGCCACGGTCTTAAAGGTGAAGCCCCACGCCTTAATCAGACGCAGCGCCTCCGGGAGCTGGGGGAAAGTTGCCCACAAAAACAAGAGGCAGTCTTTTTCCGCCAGCGTTTCCACCGGCAGGGCGCACAGCTCGTCAATGCTCATGGTGGGATAGTGCTTTTCTGCTGCACCCTGTACTGCTTTCTGTTCATATCGCCACGGCGGGTCGGCGTAAAGGATGTTGTAGGTTTTCTTTTGTGTTTCTTTGATGGTTGGTATTCCTCCTGTCTGTCAATGTGCGGTAAAAACGGCTTTCGATATGCTGCCGGTCTTGAACAGACAGAAGCAAAGCAAAACGGTATAGCCCATACAGCCCCAGATTGCGCCGGATATGTCGTCGGCGGTTCCGATCTGCTGGATCAGCACCGCATAAATCCCGACAACCACCATGATTAAAAAGGCTTGGAAGCCCAGCGCAAGCAGGGATTTCAAGTAGTTCTGGCCCATGCCGCGCCACTCTGCATTGCCCAGCGTGGCAAGGGGGATCGGCCCCAATGCGGTCACGGCGTAAATTTCAATCATTCTTCCATAGGTCACAAGGAAAATGCAGATGGAAAGAATGTTCATCGTCAGCCCCACAACAAGGGTCTGGAACCACAGGCCCAGCAGCGGCCCAATGTCCATTGCTTCAAGGCGGCTTTCCAGATCAGGGATCAGCGCGTCAAAATCAATGCTGGTATCCCCGATAATCACCCCGGCGCTCTGGTTGACGACTTGCTGGGTGGCGTCAAATACGCCCATGACGATATTCCATGTGTTCGTCACAATGAGGATGGCAAAGGCGCTTTTGAAAATCCAGCGGAAGAACATGGAGCTGTCGAAGTCGTGCATATTGTTCTTTTCCACGATCATGTCGATCAGCTCATAGCACATCACAAGGGCGAGAATGGCCGCCGCAATGGGGACGATCACCGTTTCGGACAGGTTTTGCAGCATGGAAAAAATGCCGCCGTTCCAGTCCTGCGGGGTACTGCCCACATCCGACGCGATTTCCCCGACTTTGGTATTGACTGTGTTAAACAGGCCGGACAGGTTGCCCATGATACCGTCGATCAGGATTCCTTTGATCCATTCCCCGATTAAATCACCGATCATGTGGGGACACCTCCTTTCCCGCGCCCTCCCCGATCAGAGAGGGCGCGGAGGGTTTTCTAACACACATGGGGTTATCCCAGCAGCCCGGACAGCAGCGGAACAAGGGTCATGCCGATCAGGGCAACGCCACCACCGGCGACAAGCTGCTTGATTCCCTGTGACTTGCTTGCCGGGTTGTCCGCCCCGTATCCCTCCAAAAGATTGACGCCGCCCCATACGCAAAGCGCGCCGCCGAGGCCCACAACGATGGTCTGCAAAGTATCAACTGCACTATTGAAAAATTCCATAAATTTACCTCCATAAATTCAGATTGTGATGGTATTTGGGTACAAAAAAGCCGCCGTACACAGCGGCAGCCTCACAATCCGCAGACGGCCCGGAGTTACTGGCCGTCCCGCCATTCCAGCACAGCCAGCGAAAAAATCTCGCCCCATGCTTCACACAGTCTGCGGTCTATTTCCCTTACAAGTTCTTCGGCTTCCCCGTTCGTGGGCGGGGTATCATGTTCCGCGATCCACTGGCACAGAACCGCAGCGGAAATGATCGCCCGGTAGATTTCCTGCTCATACTTGAAATAATCCGCAAATGTCCATTCGTCCGAGTGTCCCATCGGTCACGCTCCTTTCTCTATGGCCGCTTTATTCTGCGGCAAAATCTTCATCCGACAGCTCAATGTCGTAGAGGTCAAAGGGTTCGTCCTCTGTTATCACGCGCCGCTTTTTCCGGCGCAGGGACGACAGGTAGCTGTCCACATCAAAGGTGTTCTTTTTGTCAGCGTCCGAGAGGTATTTATAGCGGGGGTGGCAGGTGATGTCGTATTTCTCACTGAAAAACGGTCTCACGCCGCGCACCTGCAAAATACACTTGCCTCCGTCCATCGTTGCAATTTCGTCTTGGCTCATCAGCTCCTTTCCGAGTTTTTGGTAGTTCAGTCCGTGGGAGGTCTGCGCGCCCCGGTTCTCGCTCTGGTTGTAACTGTCAATGGTTTCCTTGCCCAGCACCTCCGCGATCTCCTTGGCGTTCTTGCCCCGGCCACTAAGGAACAGCGTACAGTCGCAGTTGTCGGAAATGATTTCCGCCGCGTCCTTGTAAATGGCCTTTAGCTGCGACTGGCTCTGTAAAATAATAGAAGCCGAGATTTCCCGGCTTCGGATGGTGGCGATCAGCTTGTCAAAGTTTGGAATCTGGCCGATGTTTGCGAACTCGTCTAAAATCAGCCGCACATGGACGGGCAGCCGCCCGCCGTATTTGTCATCGGCCCGGTCACACAAAAGGTTGATAAGCTGGCTTTGCACCATTGCCAGAATGAAATTAAAGGTCGTGTCCGTGTCCGACATAATCAGGAACAGGGCCGTTTTTTGATCCCCGATGGTGTCAAGTTCCAGTTCGTCGTCCTCCATCAGCTCCCGCACCTCCCGGATGTCAAAGGGCGCTAATCTGGCTCCGCAGCTTATCAAGATGGAGCTGCGGGTCTTGCCCGCCGACAGCAGGAATTTACGGTACTGGCGCACCGCAAAGTGTTCCGGGTCTTTTTCTTCCAGCCGTTCAAACATCTGGTCTACCGGGGATTGAAATTCCGGGTCGTCCTCACGGGCTTCGCTGGCGTTTATCATTTCAAGAAGCGTGGTGAAATTCATTTCATCGTCCGGCGCTTCGTACCAGATATAGCCAATGAGGGCCGAATACAGCAGGCGTTCCGATTTGATCCAAAAATCCTCGGCGCTTTTTTCGCCCTCGCCCTTGGTGTTGCAAATCAGCGTGTTTACCAGCTTCAAAATGTCCTTTTCCGAATGGATGTAGCGAAACGGGTTGTAGCGCATACTCTTGGAAAAGTTAATGGTATTCAGCACTTTTACCCGGTAGCCGCACCGCACAAGGAGCTGGCCCACCTCGCCGATCAGACTTCCTTTCGGGTCAGTAATCACGAATGAGGTCGGGTAGTCCTTGGACACGCACTGCATAAGGTTGGGCTTCACAAAGAACCGGGTCTTGCCGCTGCCGGAACCGCCGATCACCAGTACATTTTTGTTCCGGGCGGTCTTGGGGTCTTTGGGCCGGTTGTTCATGGTGAGGCGTTCCGTCTGGGTCAGGAGGATGTTGTTGTCAAACACCGGGTCGATGTACGGGGCTATATCTTTGGGGCCTCCCCAACGGGCGCTGCCGTACTCGACGCCCCGGCGGTATTTCTTGGCGTTCTTGCTTTTGCAGTACACCATCAGCCGCAGTGCCACCGCACCGGCCACGCCCACCGCCAGATCGAACAGGTGGAAGCTGGGGGCGGCGCTTTCAAAGGCAAGGGAAAAGCCGTCCGCAAGGTGCAATAGCTTTTCCGACAAGTCCGCCCCAGCCGCCAGCCGGTAGGTCTGTCCCAGCTTGCCGAACAGGTAAACAAACAGCAGGTAGGGCAGGTTTGCGATGATCAGCTTTTTCATTTCCGGCTTCATCGTGACAGCCCCCTTTCCTTGATTTTCTCCTTGGCCTGCTGGCTGCTTCTGGCCGCTGCCTTTTCTTTCAGGACGGCAAGGGTCTTTCGGATGGAGGGGCGTTCCTGCTGTTTGAGCTTCTTGGCCGTAAACTCCTTAAATGCCTGTTCCAGATTGTCCGCCTGCTTGGATTTGAAGATCACGATATACCGGGGCGGATGGGTAGTGCGGTCTTTCCGCAGGGTAAAATCAATGTCGTATTTCTTGGCGCAGGGCTTAAACAGGCCAATGTTGGCGTCGGTGATCTCAATGTTGGACAGGGCGGAACCGTCCTTTTTGAGCTGCCGTAAGCTCTGCTGGCCGTGATGGGCCTTGCCCGTCCCTTTCTGCCGGGCGGCCAGATATTTTCGGATGGCCGCTTGCAGCACTTGGGCGGTGAGCTTGCCCGTCTTAACCGCTAACGCTATGGTTTTCTGGTCTACTTCTTCCTGCAACTGCTATCCCTCCTTTGGAAAGTCAGCAGGCAGGCGGATGGCTTAAATCCGCACCCGCAGGCCGGAGAGGTCGTCGGCATGGATTCCCACCAGATACCAGTTCTCGGCCATTTCAATGCGGGTCGGCCTCCATCTGCCGCCCACCATCACATCAAAAGTTTCTCCGCAGTGCAGGCCGCCGTAATAGTCCGCAAGGTCAAAGCGGATGTCGTAGCGGTCTGTCTGCTCGTCAAAAATCAAAGCACCCTGTTTCATAGGGGTGGCCTCCTTTCTCGTTGTCACAAAATCATTACGGGGTTCCCCAACTTCCGGTGTTCATATCATGGGCCACCAGCGCCGTGTAATAGCCGTTGATGGTGCTTGGGGCGTTGAACAGAACCGCCAGCAGGTATTTTTTGATGTTCCGTATTTCCGTGGTGTTTTTGCTGATACAGTCAAAGACAAACTCAATGTGAGAACTGTTCAGCTTCATCAGCTTGGATTTCACCAGCTCGGCGGGGTAATCGTCCCCGGCAATGCGGATGGTCTTTCGGGCGCTGCATACGGTTTCCACCAGCAAGTCCACGATCTCGTCCAGCATATCCCGGTCAATCCCCTTGGCGTACTGGCAAAGGTGTTCATACTCGATGTTGTCCTTGATAATCTCCCGATAAATCTCTACGGCGCTCTGTGATTTCGCTCCCGTTCCTTTCCGTTCCGGCGGCGCAGCCGCTTCTTCCCCCAAAGGAGAGGGAGGGGAAAGGATAGGAATGGAATCGGTATTTGATCCATCAGTCATTGATTTGTCTTTACTTGATCTATCTTTATTTAATTGCGTTGGTTTTTCCTGCGTAGGCTTTTCCTGCGTTGGATTATCCAATGTTGGATTTTCCAATGTAGGTGAATCCGGCACAGGCTGGGGCTGTTCGTAAATGATGTAATCCGCCCCGCGCAGGCGGCCTTGGCTGTCACGCTCACGGGAACGCACGATATAGCCCGCCTGTTCCAGCTCCCGGACAGCCGCCCGGATCGCGTCGATCTGCTCCCGGTTGATAAGGGACAAGCCTTTCAGCGTAAAGTCCCAATCCTCCGGCAAGGACAGCATTTGCGACAGCAGCCCCTTGGCTTTCAGGGACAAATCCTTGTTCCGCAGGTGGTGGTTGGACATCACCGTGTAGCCCCGGTTTTTCTCCACTCGAAAAACTGCCATCTCGTCGTCCACTCCTTTCACTTGAAATTTCACCGCGCCGTCAAGGGCGGTGAGCTTGCCCGGCTGGTAGGGACATTCCTCATACACACAAAACTGGTACTTCCAGTGCGGGCGGTAGAAACGGCAGGTGCCGCAGTCCTCCGGCGCTCCGGCCTCGCCGCTGTCAAAATGATCTGCGCCCGGCCTCGTCTGCATGAGCTGTTCAAAGGCCCGGTCGCTGCCGGAAGTAAAGTACATAGGCGGTCGCCTCCTTTCTGGTTTTGGGCGCAAAAAAAGCGGCGTCCTGATCTCCCCAAAGGGGAAAAGAGAACGCCGCTGTCTGCGGTGTCGTATTCAATTTTCGATGTGTCACTATTTGGGCGGTGGGCTTCACGGGAGGCAGAAGCGTGTCAAAGCTCAATCCGAAAGTAGTAAATCGGTAGTAAATTCAGTTCTTATATCCCGTGAAATGCCCGTATTTCCGGGCTTTTTGGAGATAATCAGAGTTGTTGGAAGAAATACTCAAGTAGGAGATAAGCAAAAGCGCTGCGTCACAGCCTGTTGAGTTTTTCCTCCAGTTCAGCCGCGATGCGCTGCCGTTCTTCCTCGCTTTCTGCGCGTGCATACGGTTCCAGCGCGGCGTCCCGCTTTTGCTCCGCGTCGCGCGTCCATGCCTCAAACTC
>ERZ827478.995-NODE-995-length-23258-cov-11.541697_pt1 | contig 23258 bp, 24 predicted proteins | sample MGYA00519705_ERZ827478 | MGnify/ENA primary metagenome ERZ827478 (study PRJEB31778, sample SAMEA3449318) | human gut metagenome | biome: human gut; feature: human-associated habitat; material: faeces | place: United Kingdom | collected 2010/2012 ... | reverse complement strand
TGATAAAATGAATTTAAATTATGCAATATTTAGAAGTGAACCAATAATGACATTACCAGATCTAGCACAAATAGGTTCACACAATAAAAGAGAAAAGAAAGCTTATAACTCTAATCCAGATATAAAGAAAGAATTATCACATAATAATATTGAATTAGTACCTCTATCAGATAAATATGTTAAAGGTTTTTATAATATTACATTAGAATATAAAAAAGAACATGATGAGAGAATGAAAACTGAAAGAGCGGATAGAAAGAAAACTTTTAATCAAATGCTAAATAGTTCTAAAAATTGTGTTGCTGATGAATTACTATTTACTGCATCAAAAGAATTTTTTAAAAATATGAGTAGAGAAGATATAAAAGAGTGGGCTGATACTTGCATGGAATTTGTTTATAAAGATTTAGGATACAAGAAAGAACAAGTATTACATGCAACAGTACATATGGATGAAAAAACACCACATATCCATTGTGTAGTAGTTCCACTTGTTAAAAAACTAGATAAAAGAACTAATACTGAAAGATATACAATATCAAAGAAGCAATATATAAAAGATAAAATACATTTATCAGAACTACAAGATAAATACCATAAGAGATTAACGGAAAAAGGTTATGATTTAGAAAGAGGTATTAAAGGTAGTGATAATAAACATATCAAAATAAAAGAATATAAAAAAATAACTAAAAAAGTAAATCATGAATTGAATATTAGAAATGATAGACTTGATAAAGCTATGAATGATTTTGAAGAAAAAATGAAAACTACTAAACAAACTTTAATTGTTGATAAAGACTATGTTAAAGTTAGAAAAGATACATTTGAATCTATGAATAACGTAATAGAAGAAACTAAAAAGATAAAAGAACTACAACCAAAATTAGAACATGTATTTAATGAAGTAGATAGTTATGCAACAAGCTATAAATCATTAGAAAAAGAAAATCAAAAGTATAAGAATGAAGTAAGTAGATTAGAAAATGAAAATGATAAACTTAAAGAAGAGAATAGAAGTTTAAAGAACTACATAGAAGCTATTTTAATGGCTATTAAGAAGTTTTTCAGAAAAGTATTGCAACTTGGTGATGAAGATATAAAAGAAGTAGCTACAAGTGAAATAAAAGACTATTATGATAATAATGATTTTGATAAAAAAGATGTTAAAGATATTTCAGTAGCAACAACTAAACAAGATGAATTATTTGAGTATGCTGATATACCAGATTATCTTAAAGAAAGCGTTAGAGATAAAGATGAATATTATCATGATAGTAATGATTTAGAAAGATAAAATTTGACAAAATGAAAAAAATGAGTATAATAATCAATCAAGTGAGGGGATATAAGCCTTAAGTGTGAGCTATCCCGGGTATAAACCTACACGAACTTTTAATAAAGTACGGAGTCACTAATTTAGTGATTTGCCGTGCTTTTTTCTATTTTTATCGGCAATTCACAAAAGAAGAAAGGAAGTGAATATTAGTATGGAAAGATATGAAACAGGTAGATTTTATGCAACATCGTTTGATAATGAAATTATTGAGTTTATTGTGTTTAATGATAATACAATAGATTGTCCAACTTTGGGGATTAATTCATTTAATAGAATTATACTTAAACCTAGATTTGTTTTAGTAGGAGAAAAACTATACTATACATATAATGCTAGAAAAAAAATAGGTTTTAATGATAGCTCCGATTTAATTCAAAAATATGATATAGATGAAGAATTGTTTGATTATTTAAAACAAACAGATATGATTCGTTATAGTAATGATATGGCTTATCTATATGGATTTGAAGATAAGAATGGTTATGATAGTGATCCAAGACATTATGGAGTAGGTAGTCCATATAAATGGGCAAAGAAAAAAGGACCTATACTAGTTAAACAAAGAAGAGGACAATTTAATTAGAATAAAGCACAATAACTTGTAAAAAAGTGTTGTGCTTTTTATATTATTAAAAGAAAATAGAAAAATATGATATAATTAAAATAGGGGTGAGAATATGAAAGACTTGAAATATACAAAAAATCAATATAATCTTGATGCAAATATTAAGAGATATAGTGAAGCTATTGAAGATGTAGGATTGTGGAAATCAGAAAAAATAATATTTGAAAAATATTTAAATAAAGATAGTAAAATTTTAGATTTAGGGTGTGGAGCAGGTAGAACTACAATAAATCTATTTAAAGATGGTTATATAAATATTATCGGTTTAGATATAGCAAACAAACTAATTGAATTCGCACAAGATTATTCAAAAAGGAATTCATTAGATATTAAATTTGTTGTAGGAGATGCAACAAAATTAAATTATGATGACAATACATTTGATATAGTATTATTTTCGTTTAATGGAATGCAATGTATTCCTGGATTAGAAAATAGAAGGAATGTTTTAAAAGAAGTATATCGTGTATTAAAACCTGGTGGATATTATATTTTCACTGCTCACGATAGACATGATCCAAATAGTCCTCAGTATTTACCTTTATGGGAAAAAATTGAACATGATTGGGCTAATGGAATTAATGAATCTAATGTAGAATGCTTAGGAGATTTAATTACGACAGATCCAACTGGTGAGGAAGCATTTATACATTTTTCTACCATTGATGAAATGAAAGAATTTATTAAAGAACAACCATTTGAAATAGTTGAATATAACTATTCATACAATATAGCTGAAGAAGAAGGTAAAACAAAAGAATTCTCTGGTGATACTGTATTTTGGGTTTTAAAAAAATAAAGGATGATTGATAACATGAATAACCAAGAAAAAGTCGGTTTAACAATTAAAGATTTAAGAAAAGATAATTCGCCTAGAATAAAGGATAAAACAATTAAGATTGTAGATTATAAAAATAACTACTTTGATGGTAAAGTATGCTTATTAAAAATGAATATAGTAAGTGAACCGTTATATGTTGATTCACCTATTGGAAAAGTTAAAATTATGGATAATAATTATAAACATTTAATGATTGCACCTAGAAATGCTAATTGGTGGCTAACAGTAATGTTTACTGATAAAGAAGAATTAATAGAAAGTTATTTTGATATAACTAGATTAAATGATTTTACTAATGAAGATAATCCATACTTTTTAGATTTAAAACTTGATGTATGTATTCCAAAAGATCATGAACCATCACTAATGGATGAAGACGAACTACAAGAAGCTTACGAAAATGGAATTGTTACTAAAGAAGAAATTGATATGGCTTATGATATTGCAAATAAGATAATAGATTTTTATAATACGAACAAAGAACAATATTATGAATTTATAAATAGAATGGTTAAAGAATTAGAAAGATAAGGAAGTGATAATAATGGAAAAATTTTATTTAGAAGTTCCTAGCATTGAAAGAAAAGAAGATGCTATTGAATATATTAATGAACATTATGAATATAAGTCTGATATAAATGGATCGGGTGGATTACATAGATATTTAGATAATTATGAAGGATGGCTTGCAAAATTAGAAGAAGATTATGTAAGAATTCCAGATGAAGAAAGAGTTCCTGCTAGAACATATTTCTTGATAAGAAAAAATGATAATAGAATTGTAGGAATGATTAATATTCGTACTGCTTTAAATGAACATTTAAAGAAATTCGGCGGGCATATAGGATATGGTATTCGACCAACTGAACGAGGAAAAGGATATAACAAAATCAATTTATATTTAGGATTACAAGTATGTGATGAATATGGAATTGATAAAGTATTTATGGATGCCGATTTAGAAAATCCTGCTTCTTGGAAAACTATGGAAGCTTTAGGTGGTGTAAGAACTAAAGAATATTATGATGAAGAAAATGCTAAATGTATGGTTGTTGATTATGATATAGATGTTAAAAAATCATTAGAAGAATATAAAGATGTATATGAATCATATATATCAAAAGGGAAAATTAAATAAGGTTGATGTTTATGGAATATAATATTAGAAAAAGAAGAAAAGAAGATTGTCCAGGTGTAGCTCATGTTGTTACCGTTGCTTGGAATGAAACTTATAAAGGTATTGTTCCAGATGATTTTCTAAAGAGTTTATATGAAAATGAAGAAGAAAGAGCACAAAACTCTTATAATAAATTTGATGAAAGTAAAAATCATCAATGTGTATTAGAAGTTGATAATAAGATAGTTGGATTTGTGAATGTTGGACTATCAGATGAAACTGACTATGAAAATTGTGGAGAAATTCATGCAGTATATATTATTAATGGATATAAAGGTTATGGATTTGGGAAAAAACTAATAGAAGCAGGAATCGAAGAATTAAAATCTATGGGATTTAATAAAATGGTAATTGGTTGTTTAGTAGGTAATCCATCAAATAAGTTTTATGAACATATAGGTGGTAAATATATTAAACAAAGAATATTTGAAAAATTAAAATTACCAGAAAATGTTTATTATTTTGAAAAAATATAAAAGGAAGTGAAAACTATGATAGGAATAAGTGTAGCTGAATCAAATGAATGGGAAACAACTCTAAAGTATTTTAATAAAACACATGAGGAATGTGATAAATTCCCATTTGGGGAATATTTTAAAACAATCATTAATGGTAAAGATGTGCTCGTATATAGATGCTATATAAGAAAGGTTGCATCATCAGCTTCAACGCAATATATGATAGATCACTTTGATTTAGAAAAGATAATAGTCGCAGGAACATGTGCGGGAGTAGATAAGAAATATAATCAATATGATATTATAATACCTAATTTGGCTGTTCAATATGATTGTACAGTTAGAGAAACAGAACCATTGATAAAGGAAAAATTTAATGTAAATATAGATTTGTCAAAATTGGATTTCGAATATAAAACAGGAATAATTGGAACTGCAGATAAACCACTTGTAATGTGGAATGATTACCTAATATTAAATGAAAATAATATTACAATAGTTGATACAGAAGCGGCAGGTATTGCTTATGTTTGTAAGGCAAATAATGTTGATGTTTTAATATTTAAAGGAATAAGTGACTTTCCAACAGATGAAAGTTTATCAAGTAAGGAAATATCACATGAAGAACAATATAATATTTTTATAAAGAATATACCAATAATAATGAATAAAATATTTGATGAGTATATTAAAAAAGTTATATAAGGAGGAATTATATGAAAGTGTTTGCTAATGGTGGTGGATCAGGAGAAAGAGTTTTAAGTATTTATGAAGAAATAAATTCTTTAATAGATCATAATAAACCCGCGTTATATGTTCCTCTTGCTATGGAATCAGATAAACATCCTTATGATGGCTGTTATGAATGGATAAAACAAGAAATTGCTAGTATTGATGTCCCTAGCATTAAAATGGTAGAATCTTTTGAAGAACTTGTATCACTAGACTATAAAGATTATTCATTTATATTTATTGGTGGAGGTAACACTTTTAGATTATTAAAAGGATTAAAAGATAGTGGAGCTTTTTCAAAATTAAAAGATTACATCTTAGACAATGGTATAGTATTTGGTGGAAGTGCTGGAGCTGTTATTATGGGAAAAGATGTATCGTGTTCAATGGATGATAATTATGTTAATTTGGAAGATACTACAGGATTTAACTTATTAAATGGTTATTCAGTTTTCCCACATTATACTAATGTTAAGTCAAAATTGACAAAAGAAGAAAATGAAGAAAGATTAAAACTATTCACAAATAGAATTATTGAATATACACAAGAAGATTTAAAAATGTTGGCTATACCAGAAGAAGATACAATAATTGCTAATGAAAATGGTATTAAAATTGTAGGATATAGACCTTATTACAAATTTGAGAAAGGAGAGATGCAAATGATAGATACAATAAATTTAGTTCCTTATACTGATGATGATTATGAATTTGTATATGAAGTTAAAAAGAATGCATATATTAAATATGTTGAAGAATGCTGGGGACCTTGGAATGAGGAAGTTCAAAGAGAACTATTCCAAAAGTTTATTGAAGCGGTTAGAAATAATGCATATATCATTATGGAAGGAAATAATAAAATTGGATTCTATAATGGTGAAGTATTAGAAAATGGAAATTATGAAGTTGGTAATATTTGCATTATTCCTGAATATCAAGGTAAAGGTATTGGAACTAAAATATTAAAAGATAAGTTAGAAGAGAATAAAGATAGAGATATTGAAATACAATATTTTAAACAAAATCCAGTTGGAGCATTATATGAAAGATTAGGATTTGTTCCAAATGGCGAAAAGCAATTTCATTATTTAATGATGAAACCAAGACAAGTTATTAAAAAGATTTAGAAACTATCTTTAAGGCAAGATAGTAACACACTACCAAGTTGGCATAGCCAACTAGGAATAGTGTGCAAAGGGATACCCTTTTGAAACCCAACGGGCAACATACTACAAACTAATCGTAAGTAGAATGTTGCCTTTTTTATTTTGTCTTATGACTTCATAAAAAAGAAAAAATACTATCGCCACTTTCATTGCTTCGCAACAAAACGTGCCACGTATTTTTTATAAAATAAAAATCTCTAATCTTGCGAAAAGAGATTTTAATTTTGCTTTGGTAGCTTACTATAATCATATTTCTCTTCAGCTACCTTTAATTCATCAAAAGCATATTTTATATCTTCTATTGCTTTATCAATAGTATATAAACTATCTTTATTATCTTTCATAATTTGTAAGTGTTCTATTGTATTAAATAACTTTTGTCTAGCATCACTTACTTTTTTTCTTTTATTAGAATCAAAATCTAATAAGTTTAATTCAGATTTTTTATATTGTTCTATTATATCTTTTAAATCTTTACTGGATTTATTAGCATATTTATTTTTAGAAAAATAGAAAAGCATTTCATCATAACCAGCAACTTTTAATAATTCTTGTAATGACATATCTAATACTTCAGCAATTTTTCGTAGATCATCTATATCTACTTTTTTAATTTTACCATTTATTAAATCATTTAATGTGCTTCTACTAATACCAGTAGCTTTAGCAAGTTCTCTTTGCGAAATACCTTTTTTAACTCTTGCATCTTCTATTAATACTTTAAGTTTTTCTGAATTCATAAAATCACTTTCTTTCTTCCTTTTTTGCCTTCAGTAATTACATTCTATCACATAATTACTAAAATGTCTAGTTTTTCGGTCAAAAAGTATTGACATTGTTTTCGGACAATGTTATATTTAAAGTGTCTTGAATACCGGACAAAAATGAAAGGAGTGAAAAATATGTATGAAGAAAACAAAACAACTTGATTTAACAACTAGTGCAATCTGGAATAATAAAGATATTAAACCAGAAGCAAAGGAAATATATTCATACCTATATTGTAGGGGATTTGATAAAACAATATTTCACTTCAATATAGGTGATATTCAAAAGTATATTTCAATAACAAATGTAGGATTTAGAAATAATCTAAAAATATTAGAAAAACTAAAACTACTAATATATAAGGAATATAAAAGAGGAATGTATGAAATACATATCTGCTAGATAAGTAGATATGGAGATACACTAAATGTTCGGAGATTTAGATTAGTATCTCAAATCTTATAGAAATATAAGATTCAGAAATCCACCAAGGCGGGATTTAAAATATTGGCTTATAAATATCTTCTACTTTAGCTCGTTTTTGCTTGTATAATTTATGCAAGTTTTTTTATTGGAATTTTATTTAAGAAAGGAGAATGCCTATGCCAAACAAAATAATAAAAGGAATAGTATATGGGTTGTATCGTAATTAATGACAACGTTATTGAAGATAAGAAATTAAATTCAACAGATAAAGTGGTATATGGATTAGTAAAAGCATTAAGTAATGATAAAGGTTATTGTTTTGCTACCAATGATTATATTGGTAAACGATTAAATCTTTCAAAAAGCACAATATCAAATACTATTAGTAAATTAAAAAGCCTAGACTATATTAAAACAAAGACAGTAGATTATCAAAGAAGAATTTTTATAAGCGATAAGTAAAATTTAAGAGGGATATATTAAATTATTAATATAGTCCCTATTAAAAAAATAAGATAGGTATATGAATATTTTCTTATACCCAATATGAATAAATTAAGACCATAATAGATAATATAAAAAATAATTTAATAGATAATATAATAGATAATTTAGTATTCTAATTATCATAAAAGAAAGGATGTGTTAACATGGATATAGAAAAAATAAATTATAACGAAGTTTTAATATCAGGTAAAATAAACAACATTAAGCATTTTAATAACTATATAGCATTTGGACTTACTTGCAATACTTTTGCTAAAATTAAATCTAATTGTTTTATTAGTTTTCATGTGTATGAAGATCTTTATAATATTTATAAGGATCTTTTTTATAAGAACAATAAGATTTTTGTAAAAGGATATTTAAATTCATATACTGATAAAGATAATAAAATTGTAACTTATGTTAAAGTAACAGATTTATCAAATAATCCTGAAGATGTTATTGATGGACGAAAAGGTCCATATATAAGATATGATGAAGATGGAGTTATGGTTTGGAATGGTAAAAGATGTGAAGCAGATCCTTTTAGTGAAGATGATCCTGAATACTTGGAATTGGTAGAAATGCTAAAGGAATACGAATAATAGTTTTTAAAACTTCATAAAAATTATTAGAGGTGCCCTATGATAATCGTGAATAACTATGATAAAAATGGAAATAAAATTAATCCAAGTGAGATAAAGATTACAGATGTGGTTATATATGAGATTGTTAAAAAATATGCACATATATAAAAATCATCATGTAATAAAATCCAATTATGTGGTAAAATGTAATTGGAATCTTATAATCTTGCTTTATAAGGAGGAGTTAATATAAAAGCGGGATTATATGCAAGAGTTTCTACCGACAGCCAACTTGAAGGATATTCAATAGATGCCCAAAAAGAATTTTTGTTAAGTTATGCAAAAAGCAAAGACTATACAGAGTTTGAATATTATATTGATGGTGGATATTCTGGTAAAGATTTAAATAGACCAGCAATTCAAAAACTAATTGAAGATTGTAAGAATCATAAAATAGATGCCGTATTTGTATTTAAGTTAGATAGAATATCAAGAAGTCAAAGAGATACATTATATTTAATAGAAGAAGTATTTAATAAATATGATGTAAGTTTTATTTCAATGAGAGAGAACTTTGATACATCAACTCCATTTGGTAAAGCAATGATTGGTGTATTATCAGTATTTGCTCAACTTGAAAGAGAAACAATATTAGAAAGAACTCGTATAGGACTTAAAAAACGAGCTGAAGCAGGTCTTTGGAGAGGCGGAGGTAAAATACCATTTCCTTATCGTTATGATAGAAATATAGGCACTTTAATACCAATTCCAGAACAAGTAGAATTACTTCATAAAATGATTTCACTTTATATTAGTGGTAAAAGCTTTAATGCTATTGGAGATATAGTTGGAATGGATGAATCATTAGTTGAAACTAGAATATTATCCATAACTAATACTGGTAAAGTTCCATATAAAGATGAAGTTTATGATGGAAAACATGAGGCAGTAGTATCTGATGAACTTTATGAAGAAATATTAAGAGTAAATAAAGTAAGAAGTCATGAGAAATATGAAAGACATTATTTACTATCTGGAAAAGTATATTGTGGGCATTGTGGAGCCAAGTATAGATATCAAAAATGGGGAAAAAGATTAATTATGTATTGTTATTCACAACAAAAAAGTAAACCAAGATATATTAAAGATCCAAATTGTAATAATAAAAGATGGGACACATTTGAAGTTGAGGATGCAGTATTAGAAGAATTATTTAAAATGAGTCTAGATTTAGATTTATTTAAGAAAACTTTTAATATAGCAACTGTCAATGTAAAAAATGAATATAGAACAAGACTTGAAGAAATAACAAAACAAATAAATAATCTATTAAATAATATAGCAAGTGGTATAGCTGTGGAAGAAACTAATAATAAAATAAATGAATTAGAAAAAGAAAAAGAAACAATAGAAGAAAAATTGATTGAATCAGAGCAAAAAGAAAAAGATAACAAAGTATCTTTAAATATGATTAAGAATTTAAAAGCAACTTGGTTTGATATGGACTTTGATGAACAAAGAAGAATCATTGAACACTTAATTGACAAAGTTATAGTAAATGATAATGAAATCAATATCTACTATAACATTTATTAAAAAATGTTTTTTCTCCCACCGGGGGTAATAGTCCTATTAAAGTCATACTAATATTAATTTTCATGGTGCTTATCAAATTTTTAATGTTACTTGGCATTACAACCTTTAAAAATATACAAATTTTACTGGCGTTTAAAGATTTTAACAACTTGATATAATTTTCATTAGTAGAATTAAATCCATTATATATATTTATTATTGTAATAAATAAAGAAATTAAAAGAGCCATGAAAATAATAGAATTAGTACTTGCACCTACCCAAATTATAATTAAAGGACCTAATGCAACTTTAGGCAAAGCATTTAAAATTGTTAAATAAGGATCAATTGTTTTTGAAAAGCGTGGGAAAAACCACATAAGAATAGCGATTAAAAAACCAATAATTGAGGTAATAATAAAACTAATAAATGTTTCATACAAAGTTATTGTTATGTGAGAAAAAAGTGACTTGTCATTTAATAAAGAAATAATTGTTTTAACAACTTCACTAGGAGATGAAGATAAAAAAGTATTAATTATTTTAAAGTGACTAAGTAATTCCCAGGAAATTAGAAATATAAAGATGATAGCGATTTGAAAAAATAATATTAATGCTTTATCATACTTTTTTTTCTTAAGATAAAGAATATGTTCAGGAGACTCTAACATCTAAATCCCTCCATATTTTGTCATAATATTCATTATAGTTTTTTTCTTTTCTTGTATTTAATGTACTTCTTTCTCCTGAAAAATTAATTTCATAAATATTTTTTATAGTAGCTGGTCTTTTACTAAAAACAATTACTCTCTCAGATAAAGTTAAAGCTTCATTAATATCATGGGTTACCATAATAGCCGTTTTGTGCTCTTTTTTTATGATTTTATAAACATCTTCACTTACTTTTAATCTAGACTGAGAATCAAGAGCAGAAAAAGCCTCATCTAACAGTAAAATATCTGGCTTTATTGCCAAGGTCCTAATTAATGCAACACGTTGTCTCATTCCACCAGATAATGAATCAGGATATTTATACATAAAGTCACCTAAACCATAAGTTTTAAGTAAGCCAATAACATATTGCTTATTATCATCAGTTAATTGATTTCTGATCTCTAATCCAACTAAAGCATTATCTAAAATGTTTCTCCAAGGAAAAAGAGAATCTGTTTGTAACATATATCCAATAACAATATTTTCTTTACTCCAATTAATTTCACCTGATGATTGCTTTTCTATGTTAGCAAGTAAAGATAGAAGAGTAGACTTACCACAACCAGATGGTCCAACAATAGATACAAACTCTTTTTCATAAATATCAAAATTAATATTTTTAATTGCTTCTATTTCACCATTAGAGTCATGATAGGTCTTTCTTAAATTTTTTACTTCTAAAATTTTATTTTTCATAAATTAATTTACTATAAGATGCTTTTTCTTTTAGTTGACCAGCCTCAATCATAATATCTTGTAAATGATTCCATGATTTTTCACTAAATTCAGTTGTTTTTGGCCAAGCATTAATTTTCTTATAACGAGTTACCACTTTAGTAAGATCATTAAGTGAAGTATTTGGAAATTGATTTAATATGTCTTTTGCAATTTGTTCATCATCCATTTTATGAATATAATCTAGTCCACGTTGAATAGCTCTTTCAAATTTCTCAATAGTTTGAGAGTTTTCTTTTATATAACTCTTTCTAGCACTATATGAGGTATATGGTACAACACCACCAAGTTCTCCAAGGGAAGCAACAACATATCCATAACCTTGTTGTTCTATTTGAAGTGCATTTGGTTCAAATAAACTAACAAAATCACCATTGCCACCTATAAATGAACCACTCATAGCTGCAAATGCTACTGATGTATCAATTTTTACATCTTTTCCAGGAGTAAGACCAGCTTTTTTTAGCGCCCATTCCAAAGTCATTTCAGGCATACCTCCAGCTCTTCCTCCGATTATAGTTTTTCCTTTTAAATCTGTTAATTTAAAATTTTTAATTTTTTCTCTAGAAACAATAAATGAACCATCCTTTTGTGTTAATTGAGCAAAAGTTTGTAAATAATCTTTTTCTCCACCATTATAAACATAAATTGTTGCTTCACTTCCAGAAAATCCAATGTCAGCATCTTTTGCTAAAACAGCGGCAGTAACTTTATCTGCTCCAGGTGTTAACATCAAACTAACATCCAAACCTTCTTCTTCAAAAAATCCTTTTTCTAAAGCAACATATTGTGGAGCGTAGAAAACAGTATGTGCTACCTCAGCTACCTTGACTTTTGTCAAAGCTTTATTATCCTCTTTCTTATTAAGATTTAAAAATATAGATAATATAGCTATAAGCAAAATTATCGCTATACTAATAAACGTAATCTTTTTTTTCAAAATAATCCTCCTTTCACGTTCAAAGTATTATATGCCGAAAAAAAGTGAGGGTTAATAAAATAGTCCATATAATGGTCATATTATTTAAGAAAAACTAATATAATAAACATGGTAAAATTCTTTCCAAAAGCGAAGAAGTGTAGTATAATTCATATGGCAATTAAGATAAAAATGATTGGCAGATGAAAAAAGCTTGATTTTTTAGAGGTTTTGTGCTAAAATAAGAGGCACTTAAGTGAGTTAGGGGGAAAATTATGAAAAAAGTTATAGAAAAATTAAAAAATGCAGTACTACTATTATTAGTATTTACTGTTGCAATAGTTGTTGGTATAACTGATGTTTTTGCAGCTGAGCCACCAAAAACACTAGAAGTTGGATCATCAACAAACTTACCAACATATATCAACGGTTTGAATATTCCAAGAAAAATATTATCTGATGGAACTGAAAGTTATTGCTTAAGTCTTAGTAAAGCAACAACACAAAATACCACAGTAACATTATATGGTGAAAGAGATGCTGGATTTGCCTACATCATTGAAAATGGTTATCCAAGTAAAAGTATCACAGGAGATAAGAACAAGGACATCTATATTACACAAGTTGCCGTATGGTGGTATTTAGATGAAACTACAGGTTCAACAAACTTAAATAACTATGTAAGAAATGTTGCTTCTGACCCTTATAATATAAGAGGGTATGCCAAAAAACTAGTAAATGGAGCAGTTAAAGCTAAAAATAAAGGATATCCAAATCCTAAAATTTCAGCAAGTACAACAAGTAAAACATTATCAATAGGAAAAACAAAAAAATACTATATTTCCAATGCAGTTACAGTTTCTACAACTGATGTTGATAGTTATCAAGTAAAATTAACTAATGCACCAAGTGGAAGCTTTACAGCTGATACAGCTGGAAATGTTAAAACAAAATTCAATGCTGGTGAAAAATTCGTAGTGTACGTACCAGTAGGAAACGTTAATAATACTTCAGTAGATTTTAAAGCTACAATTACAGGAACAAAAAAATATAATAAGGTTTATGAATATAGACCAAGCAATAAAAACGTACAAGAAATAATTCCAACATATTTATATCCAACAACTAAGACAGTAAATACAAGTATTAACTTTAATATTTTTAAATCAAAAGTAGTTATTACTAAGGTTGATAAATCCACTAATAAACAATTAGCTGGAGCAACATTAGTATTAAAAGACTCTAAAGGTGGAGTTGTAACAAGCTGGAAAACAACAGGCTCTGCTCATGTTATTGAAAACTTACCAAAAGGTACTTATACTATTCAAGAAACAGCAGCACCAGCAGGTTATGAATTAAATACTACACCATTAAAATTCACAATTAGTGATACTAATCGTACAGCAACATTAACTTTCTATAATCATAAAAAAGAAACTACTAAGGGTTCAGTAAAAATTATTAAAGTTTCTAAAGAAACTGGAAAACCATTAGTAGGAGCTAAGATAGTTGTAAAAAATGAAGCAGGAAAAGTAATCACTAGTTGGACATCAACTAATGATTATCATGTAATCGAAGATTTACCTAATGGAAAATATACAGCTCAAGAAACAGAAGCCCCTAAAGGTTATATCCTTGATACAACTCCACAAGAATTTACTATCACTGATAATAATAAGAACATAACTTTAAAATTATATAATAAAGCAGCAAGTAAAGTTGTTTCAATCATTAAGATTGATCAAGATACTAAAGAAATAATTGCAGGAGCTGTATTAGTAATTAAAGATTCAACAGGAAAAGAAATAGCTCGTTTTACAACAACTAATTCCGCTTATACAATTGAAAATATTGCTAATGGTACATATACAGTAGAAGAAGTTTCTGCTCCAGAAGGATATGTACTAAGTGATGAAAAAGTAACATTCACAATTGATGATAAGAACAGAACAGCACAAATATCATTTGCTAATAAGAAAGAAATTACTACTATTGTAGATGTTCCAAATACAAATTCAAATGCCTCAGTTATTTTCTATATTGTAGGTGGCTTAATTCTAGCAACAACAGCAGGATTCGTATACTACAATGCAAAAAAAGAACAACAATAAAAAAAGGAAAAGAAAAAGAGTCCCCCAGAATATTGTAATAGCACTAGCTAGTATATTCATAATAATAGGAGGATTCTTTCTTTCTTATAACTATATTCAAAGTAAAAAGATAAAAGCATATGACTATATGGCTAATGTCTTTTACGAAGATACTACAAAAGAAAATAAAGAGGATAAAGAAAAGAAAAATAATAAACAACCAGAAACAATACCACAAACAGAAAATACAACAACTGGTTATATTGGTTATCTAGAAATTTCAAAGATCAATTTAAATAAAGGTTTCTATGATATCACAAGTTCAGAAAATGACGTTGAAAAAAATATATATGTATCTCCAACCTCAAGTTATCCGGATAAAGAAAAGGGCAACCTAATAATCGCAGCCCATTCTGGAACCGGTTGGAAAGCATTTTTTAATGAATTATATCAATTAAATACTGGTGATCAAGTTAATGTTTTATACAAAAACAAAAGATACATCTATAAGATTAACAAAATATATAAACAAGAAAAAACAGGAAAAATTACAATATATAGGGATTATGAAAAAACAACACTTACATTAGTAACTTGTACAAATAATGACTCTAAAACTCAAACAGTATATATTGCCTATCTAGAAAAACAAGAAGAAATATAAAAGGGGGGGAAAATATTATGAAACAATTATCACTATTAGATAAACTAAAAGTTGTAGTAGACTTAACAAGTTCAGATAAAACATACATTATAGTGATTTGCTTACTAGCATTCCTAAGTATTTTATTCGCAACTACAAATAGAAAAAATGCCAAGGAAAGTAAAAAAACTTATGGAATTATTTATATAATTTCCTTAATTGCGATCATTATAAAATATCATGCATCATTATCTACTATGTATGATAATATGATGAATAATATTTTCGTTATAATATATTTTCCTAACATCTCAGTTTATCTGGCTGCTATTATTACAACAAATATTATAATGTGGATTAGCATGTTTAATAAAAATTCTAAATTATTTACAAAAATAGTTAATAGCGTAGCTTTCTTTGCGATGCATTATCTCCTAATATTACTATTAAGTATCATTACTGCAAATAATCTAGATGTCTTTAATCAAACATCATTATATAGTAATAGTGAAGTTCATTCACTAATTGAATTAAGTAGTAATATATTTGTAATTTGGATAATTTATTTAGTAGTATACAAATTATTAAGATCATATTTTGACAAGAAAAAGGTAAAACACCAAGAAGTATTACAACCCGTAGTTGAAGTAGAAACACCTAAAAAAGAGGTAAGACTTCCATATTACGTCAATGTATTAGAATCTCCTTACGTTGTAAAAAGAGAACCTGTCAAAACAAAAGTTATATATCAGACACCAGCAAATGCCAATACAGCCATATATGATCAAATGTTAACTATTGATGATTATAAAAAAGTTCTTTCGATGTTACAAAAAGAACAAGAAAGAAAACCTCAATGCTCCAATAATACTAAAACTGAAGAAAAAAGAATAGAAGAAGATAATGAAAAAAAATTATCAGAATTAATGGAACTATATAGAAGTGTCTAAAAGCAAATCATATTTTGCTTTTTTTTTATGAAAATAAAAATATTTAGTTTTATTATTGTGTTTTACTGGCCATAAATATCATATTTTAGTATAATTATAATTGAGGTAAGTATTATGAATATAGAGAATTTAAATAATAAACAACAAGAAGCGGTTTTAAAAACTGAAGGCCCACTTTTAGTTCTAGCGGGAGCAGGAAGTGGTAAAACTAAGGTTTTAACAACCAGAATAGCGTATTTAATTGAGAAAAAACATATTGACCCTTATAATATCTTAGCTATAACCTTTACTAATAAAGCAGCTAAAGAAATGAAAGATAGAACATATAACCTTATAGGAGAACAGGCCAGTAGTTTACAAATATCCACCTTCCACAGTTTTGGTTTAAAAATAGTAAGAGAAAATTGTGAACTTTTAGGGTATGATCATAACTTTGTTATTATGGACAGTGATGATTCCCTAACCGTAGTAAAAAAAATATTAAAAGATATAAATAAAGACCCTAAAATATATAACCCTAAGGCTATAAGAAATAAAATAAGTAGTTGTAAGAATGAATTAATGTCACCAGAGTCATATGAAAAGTTTGTAGCAAGTGATTATGAAAAGGTTATCCTAGAAGTATATCAAAAATACGTAAAAAAACTAAAAAATAATAATTCTATAGATTTTGATGATTTATTGATGTTACCAATCAAATTATTTAAAGAAAATCCTTTAGTATTAGAAAAATATCAGAATAGATTTAAATATATTTTAATAGATGAGTACCAGGATACAAATGAAGCTCAATATATCTTAACAAAGATGATAAGCGCCAAATATAAAAATATATGTGTAGTTGGTGATATTGATCAGGCTATTTATGGGTGGCGAGGTGCTAACTACAAAAATATTTTAAACTTTGAAAAGGATTATAAAGATTGCAGCACCATCCTACTAGAAGAAAATTATCGTTCTACAAAAACAATATTAGACGCTGCCAATGACGTAATAAAAAATAATAAAAATAGAAAAGACAAAAAATTATGGTCAAATAATGGTGATGGAGAAAAAATAGAATATTTTAGAGCCTTCAATGAAAGAGATGAAGGACAATACGCTATAAGAAAAATAAAAGAATTACACAATAGAGGTGTTAATTATCAAGATATAGCGATCCTTTATCGTACTAATGCCCAATCAAGAACATTAGAAGAGGAAATGTTAAAGGAAAATCTTCCATACCGAGTTGTGGGAAGTTTTTACTTCTATAGTAGAAAAGAAATTAAGGACTTAATAGCGTATTTACGCTTAATTCATAATAGTAAAGATAACATCAGTCTTTTACGAGTTATAAATACTCCCAAAAGAGGAATAGGACTTAAAACTATAGAAAATTTAACTAAAAAAGCCGACTTAGAAAATAAAAGTATCTATGAGGTAATCGATAGTGGCAAAGAATTACAGTTTAAAGAATTAATAGAAAATTTAAAAAAAGTGGCTGAGGAGTTGACCTTAACCCAATTAATTGATAAAGTATTAGACGCTAGTGGTATGAAACAAGAGTTAGAAAGTGAAAAATCTCTTGAAGCCGAAATCAGACTAGAAAACTTAGAAGAATTTAAATCAATTACAAAATCTTTTGAGGAAAGAGAAGGACTTATATCACTTGAAGATTTTTTATTAGAAATTAGTTTAATTAGTGATGTTGAAGAATATAAAGACGATGCTAATAAAATAAATCTTATGACAATTCACTCCGTAAAGGGATTAGAATTTGATTATGTCTTCGTTGTTGGATTAGAAGAAGGAATATTTCCACATATGAATTCACTAATGGAAAATAGTGAATTAGAAGAAGAACGAAGACTATGCTACGTTGCTATTACCAGAGCTAAGAAAAAATTATATTTAGTAAATGCTAGAAGAAGAACACTTTTTGGTAGAGAACAAGTCAATCCACCAAGTAGGTTTATTGGTGAAATTAATAATAATCTTATTCACTCTAATGTTAGCGAAGAAAATAAAACTATTCCAAAGATAGATACAGAGGAAATGTTTAGAAAAGAAGATATTGACTATCAGGTAGGTGACTACGTTTATCACGAATCATTTGGTACTGGAAGAGTAGTCGAGGTAACATCAACACTAGTAAGTGTAGCCTTTAAACATCCATATGGAATAAAAAAATTAATGAAGAATCACAAAAAATTATCAAAAGTATAAGGAGGAAACATGAAAAAAAATATTACATTAGTTATAATGGCTGCAGGTATGGGAAGCCGTTTTGGGGGATTAAAACAAATTGAACCAATGGGTCCAAGTAATGAGTTTATAATAGACTATTCAATATATGACGCTATTAAAGCAGGATTTAATAAAGTTGTGTTCATAATAAAAGAAGAGAATTTTACTGTATTTAAAGAAACAATTGGTAAAAGAGTAGAACCACATATAAATGTTGAATATGTGTTCCAAAAAAATGACAATATTCCTGATGAATACCAAGAAATTAAAAATAGAGAAAAACCACTTGGTACAGCTCAAGCAATACTTTGCTGTAAAGAAAAAGTACATGAACCATTCGCAATTATTAATGCAGATGATTTTTATGGACGAGATGCTTATTTTAAGGCAAGAGAATTTTTATTAAATGTAGAAAAAACAGATAAAGAAAATTATGGAATGATTGGATATATTGTTAAAAATACCATGTCATCTATTGGTTCTGTTAAAAGAGGAATATGTGAAGTAGAGAATGGATATTTGAAAAAACTTACTGAAAGTAAAGTTGAAAGAAAAGATGGCATCATAGTTGCCCAACCTCTATCTGGAAAAACTCCATTTACAGTATCAGATGATACAACAGTATCTATGAATATGTTACTATTTACTCCAAGTATCTTTTCTTACATTGAGAAAAAACTACCTAAATTTTTAGAAGAAAACAAAGATAATGCAGCATCAGCCGAATTCTTAATACCAGACGTATTATTTGAAGCAATAGAAGATGATGTTGCTAATGTCAAAGTAATAGGAACAACCGCAACATGGCATGGAGTAACATATAAAGAAGATTTAAATGAAGTAAAAGATGCCATTAATAAGTTAGTAGAGAATGGAGAATATAATAAAACATTATGGTCATAACAGATTAATACTATTTGAATAATATCAAAAAAATAGTATAATATAATAAGAGGTGAAATATGATTCAAGAAAAATATCCTAAAGTTTTTACATGGTTATTCATAGGTTTAATAATTACATTCTTAACTGGATATAGTTTATCACTTTATCCATATGCTACATTAAGACTTAATAGTGGTGGTACATATATAATACTTGCCATTATTGAAATAGCAATAGCTATATTCTTTTCAACAAGACTACATAAAATGAGTAAATTAACAGCTATAATTTGTTACTTAATATATTCATTCTTAACAGGAATAACATTTGGTGTAATATTCCTAGCCTTTAAACTATCAAGTATTATGAGTATTTTCTTAATAACATCCATAGTTTTCTTGGCCTTTGCAGTAATTGGAATGACTACAAAAAAAGATCTTTCAAAAATGTCAATGTGGCTTTTGATGAGTCTACTTGCTATTTTAGTAGCTGGAATAGTAAACATATTCGTAAAATCATCAATGCTTGACTTAATAATTACTATAATATCTACTATCGTCTTTATAGCGTATATCATATATGATATGAAAAATGCAGAATACATTATAAGAGAAGTAGGAGAGGATAAAGGAGCTATTTATGGAGCATTTCAACTATACCTAGACTTTATAAACCTATTTATAAATTTATTAAAACTATTAGGAAAAGCAAATGATAATTAGAGCTAACAAAAGTTAGTTCTTTTTTTGTAAAAAAAAACTCGCCCTAAGCGAGATAATTAATTATTAATTTTTATGACTATTTACAAATTTTGTAAACTCCATTTCATGATATGGTAAAGCTTTTTCTTTATTGTTAACCATAAGATTAATTACTCTACCATTACCTAGTTTAATTGTTATTTCTTTTGAAACCAAACTAATTAAATTTGCCCTTTTAATTTTTAGACTCTTTATTTCCTCATTCTTGAAAAAATAAAATTTATTAGGAACAGTTACTAATTTATCAGGACGTAAAGCAAATAAGGCACTTCCATCACCAGTTACAAGCGGGATTAAACCAATTCCTTCATTAGTACCATTTATTAAATAAGCACTACATTGATTTTCTTGTGCCGCTTGCATTCCAGCAACCATTCCTCCCACAGCGCCACCAAGTAAAGAAGCTTTAGTAGGGGCTTTAACATATCCTATAAAATAGGAATTTTGATTCCCATTCATTCCAAAAGATTCAAATAAACTTTTAACCTTATCAATAGTATTAAATTCATTCATATACATATCCTCCATAAAAAAGTATATCATAAGTATATAAATTAAAGTAGTTTTTTTCAAAATATAGACTTTATAAAATAAATCTAGTACAATAAAAAAGGTGATAATAATGGACATAAAAAAAAGAGTAGAAGAATTAACTAATATTTTAAATGATGCAAATTATAAGTATTACGTTTTAGATGAACCGACAATAACAGATCAAGAATATGATAAATATTTACGTGAGTTAGAAGAACTTGAACAAAAATATAAAGAGTTTGCAAGAGATGATTCTCCTACAAAAAGAGTAGGAGGAGAAGTCCTAGATTCTTTTAAAAAAGTTACTCATAAAATACCAATGATGTCATTAAGCGATGTTTTTAGTGAAAGCGAAGTTGTAAATTTTGATGAGAGAATAAAAAAAGAAGGCATTAGACCTCAATATGTCTGTGAATTAAAAATAGACGGTTTATCAGTTTCCCTACTATATGAACATGGTAAGTTAGTAAGAGCTGCAACTAGAGGTGATGGTGTTGTTGGTGAGGATATTACCAATAATGTTAAAACCATAAAATCAGTTCCTCTAACTCTAAATGAGGATATAGATATAGAGGTTCGCGGCGAAATTTACATGAGTAAAAAGTCCCTAGAAAAAGTAAACTTAGAAAGAATAAAAAATGGTGAAAAGCCCCTCCAAAATGCTAGAAATGGAGCAGCTGGTTCCATTAGACAATTAGACAGTAAAGTAGCGGCAAAAAGAGGATTAGACGTTTGGATATATCATCTTCCTAATCCACTAGACTATGGAATACATACACATTATGAAGCCCTAGAATTTATGAAAAAACTAGGTTTTAAAACTAATCCAAATAATAGGTTAGTAAATAATATAAATGAAGTATTAGAATTTATTTCAGAAAAAAACGCAGAACGAAAGAGTCTTCCCTATGACATTGATGGCATTGTCATTAAAGTTAACAACATTGATCAACAACAAGAACTAGGCTTTACAGCTAAATATCCAAAATGGGCAACTGCCTATAAGTTTCCAGCTGAAGAAGTATTAACAAGATTAAATGATATAATTTTTACAGTCGGAAGAACAGGTCAAATTACTCCTAATGCAGTTTTAGATCCAGTTATAGTAATGGGGTCTACTATTGCTAGGGCAACTCTTCATAACGAAAATTATATAAAAGAAAAAGATTTAAGAATCGGAGAGCAGCAGCTTGTTGAGATCGCAAAGGCGATATCTTTGAATTCTGAAATTATTATCATGGACGAACCGACTTCTGCTATTAGTGAAAAAGAAGCCGAAAAGCTGTTTACAATTATTCGAAAGCTTCGTTCAGAGGGAAAGGGAATTATATACATCACACATCGAATGGAAGAAATTTTCCAGATTGCAGACAGACTTACTGTAATGCGTGATGGAACGTATATAGGTACCGTAAAGGCCTCTGAGACCTCAAAAGATGAGATCATAAAGATGATGGTCGGACGTGATATGAGCGAGCAGTATCCTAAAGATCCTACTGAAAAAGGCGAGATTGCTCTTAAAGTAGAAAACCTCACATACACTCCACCAGAAGGAAGTTTCCGAAGATCACTCAAGAATATTTCCCTGTATGTAAGACATGGTGAAGTTCTTGGAATCGCAGGACTTGCAGGTGCAGGAAGGTCTGAACTTTTCGAATGTCTGGCAGGTGTGCATTACAAAGATACCACAGCAAAGATTTTTATCGATGGTAAAGAAGTAATTATAAAAAATCCTGCAGATGCGATCAAAGCGGGCATTTCTTTTGCAACTGAAGACAGAAAGGGAACGGGTCTTGTTTTGCAGAGATCCATTGGAGAGAATATGTCTCTTCCTCTTCTGAAAAAATTCAGTCCGGCATTTTTTATGAAATCCGGGGAAGAGAAAAAAGAATGGAACAAACAGATGGAAACTCTCAGAATAAAAGCTCCTGGAACGAAGACTCTCGCCAGTGCGCTTTCCGGAGGAAATCAGCAGAAAGTTATCTTCGGTAAATGGCTGGAGCGTTCACCGAGCGTATTCATGATGGATGATCCAACCCGAGGAATTGATGTAGGTGCAAAATACGAGATTTATGAACTGATTATCAATATGGCAAAGCAAGGAAAGACAATTATTGTAGTTTCTTCAGAGATGCCTGAAATTCTTGGAATTACGAATCGAATTGGCGTTATGTCAAATGGACGTCTGGCTGGAATCGTAAATACAAAAGAGACAGATCAGGAAGAATTATTGAGACTCAGTGCGAAATATTTGTAACAGAGAGGAGTATTAGAGATGGCAGAGAACAACGTAATTATTTCGGCTGAAGAAGAAGCAAAGCTTTTAAAGCCGATTGACGAATATGTTGGTAAGATACAGAAACAGATTGATGCACTTCGTGTAGAAGGATCTGACAAAGTCAATAGTTTAAAAAATCAGATTGCAATAGCAAAAGAGAATAAGAACTTAACAAAAGAACAGCAGAACAAGATTATTGAGGAAAGCAAAAAACAGCTGGAGAAAGCAACAGCAACAGAAGCTGCAAATAAAGATCAGATTACAAAGTTGATCGCAGATGCAGAAAGTTATCTTTCCAAGCATTACAACAGCGAATATTATGACATTGTTGTCAAGAGCTG
>ERZ827478.993-NODE-993-length-23280-cov-4.165296_pt1 | contig 23280 bp, 23 predicted proteins | sample MGYA00519705_ERZ827478 | MGnify/ENA primary metagenome ERZ827478 (study PRJEB31778, sample SAMEA3449318) | human gut metagenome | biome: human gut; feature: human-associated habitat; material: faeces | place: United Kingdom | collected 2010/2012 ... | reverse complement strand
CGTCGGCCCACTTGGCCAGCTGGTGCTGCACCACGGTCTTGCCGGAGCCGAAGGGGCCGGGGACTGCGGCGGTGCCGCCCTTTGCTATGGGGAACATGGTGTCGATTATACGCTGCCCAGAGTTCATGGGGCGGCGGGGGACATACTTCTTCTGATAGGGTCTTGCTATACGCACGGGCCAGCGCTGGATCATGGTCAGCTTGTGCTCCACGCCCTTGGTGTCACGCACCACAGCCACCACGTCTTCCACCACGTGCTCGCCGCTCTCAACGCTCACTACCTCGCCGGTAATGCCGTTGGGCACCATGATCTTGTGGAGGATGGCGCTGGTCTCCTGCACAGTGCCCAGCACGTCGCCGGGGCCCACCTTGTCGCCGGGCTTTGCCACAGGGACAAAGTCCCATTTCTTCTCCCTGTTCAGGGCGGGCACGTCGATGCCTCTGGCGATGCAGTCCCCGGACTGGGCCCGCATTTCGGGCAGGGGACGCTGGATTCCGTCATAGATGTTGTCCAGCATGCCGGGTCCCAGTTCCACGGACATGGGCATGCCGGTGGTGACCACCTGGGCACCGGGGCCAAGGCCGGAAGTCTCTTCATAGACCTGGATGGAGGCCTGGTCGCCGGTCATATTAAGGATCTCGCCTATCAGCCGCTGAGAGCCCACGCGCACAACGTCGGAGACGTTGGCGTCTGCCAGGCCCTCGGCCACGACAAGCGGTCCCGATACTTTAGTAATAGTTCCGCTCATGTAACTACCTACCTTTTCAGAGTTTGATGGGCGGCGGGTCTCAGTCGCCCAGAATGTTGGTGCCCACGGCACGCTCGACAGCCGCCTTCAAGGCCGACTGTCCCAGACCTATGGAGCCCTCCCTGCCGGGGATAAGGATGATCGCCGGGGTGGGGCTGTCCTTGAACTTGTTTATCTCTGCGCTCAGTTCTGCTGCAAAGCCTTCTTCTATGTAGATGATGGCATACTCGTCGCTGCCTCTGGTGAGCTCCTTCAGTACGCGCCCGGCTTCCGCCGCGTCCGCTGCGGGATAGGTCTCCAGTCCCAGGGCCTTGAAGCCCATGACCGTGTCCCTGCCGCCGATGACTGCAATTTTAAGCATACATATCACGCAGCCTTTCCCGGATGACCTGGGGGGCTATACCCGCAAGCCTTCCCGTAAGAATCATTCTTATGGCGGTTATCTCGCCTTCAACGGCGGCCATATAGGCTATCACCGGTTCGCTGCCGTAGCTTATGAGCTTTGCCCCTCTCAGGTAGGCGTTCACGGCATTGTCGCAGGCCAGCTCAAAAGCTGTCATGCTGCCGCCGCTCAGGCACTCGGCCCCCAGGGCCCCGGCCTTCTCCAGCGGCGTATGGACATACAGGGCGGCAAGGCTGTCCTTGTCGCCGGATGCCGCCAGGCGCTCCACACCCACATTGCCGCCGGGCACCAGCACCTCGGTCAGGAAGTCCTGGCTCTTGCCCATGCGCAGGGTACGCACCAGGCTGCGCAGGTTGCTGCTGTCTATGAGCAGGCGCACATAACCCTTGATAAAAGGATTCTCCATTGCCTCCGCCAGAGCCTGCAGCTCGGCAAAGTAGGCCTTGTCCAGCACGAAGTCCGCCAGCTGGGGGTTGCCTGTACGGGCCAGCACGCCCTTGGCTTCCTCCATGGCCGCAGCCAGTTTCTCCGGCAGCAGGATGCCCTTGTCCTCGTTGTATATCTCCAGCAGCTTTGCGCCGGGGATACGCCCGGAGTCGCTGAGCAGGCGCTTGGGATCCTGGCCCATGGCCTCGGCCTTCAATATGACCTTGGCATTGTGATAGTCGTAGCGCAGCTTGAAGATATCCACCACCCGGCCGTCCGGGCAGAACTTGCCCAGTTCCTCGTAGATACGGGAGCGGTGCAAAGCCAGGCTCTCCTCGATCTGCTTTGCATCCATCTGGGCCATATCCTCATAGCCGCAGTCGCTCAAAAGCTTGGCCGCATCCTCAAAGGTGGCGGCGTCCAGCATACGCTCAGCCTTTTCACGGCTGAGGAGCTTGGGCTCTCTGGAGCGAAGCATGGCTGATATGCAGAGAAATGCTTCTTTTTTATTAGCCAATTTTTTCCCTCCCTGCATGGGGATTATTCAAACAGAACCTTGGCAAGCTGAGCGGACATGTCGCCCCGGCACAGCTCTACCAGCAGCTCTATGGTGCAGTTTGCTTCGATGCTGCCCCGCCTGAGAATGAGCCCGCCGGCAAAGTCCCCGGTGGAGGCGGATAGGCTGAGTTTGCCGCCGGGTATCCGGGCATTTGCCCCGTCCACCACGGCCTGGCCCACGGCAGAGCGATCCCTGGCGTTGAGGACAATCTCCTCATCGCCGGTGACGGTAGCCTGGGCAGCCAGCTTTACCAGCAGCTCTATGTACTTGTCCTGGGGGAGCTGCACCAGCAGCTGCTCGGCCAGGTCAAAGCTCTCCGACACCATACCCTGCTTCAGAGCCAGCAGGGCCTTGCGGGCCTCCATCTGGTTGAGGCGTTCCACGCTGTCTATATTGTCCTGGCAGACCTTCACGCCCTGGCGGATCTTCTCCCCGTAACGCTCCTTGGCTTTGGCCTCGTAGCTTTGACGGATCTCAGCGCACTGCAGCTCAGCTTGAGCAAGTATCGCGTCGGCCTGAGCCTTGGCATCAGCCTGGATGTGCGCGATTATTTTTTCAGTGCCTTTCATTGACGATCTCCAATCTGATAAAAATTTTTTGTGGGGCAATCAGCTCTGTCTATCAGATGAAGAGCAGCATCATCATGGATGCCAGCAGAGAAAGGATGGCATAGAACTCAACGGTGATGCAGAGGATCATGCCCTTTGCCCAGTGATCGGGGTTCTTGGCCAGGAGGTTGACGGAGGCTGCAGCCACTTTGCCCTGACCGATAGCGGACACCAGACCGCCGATGCCTATGGGCAGGCAGGCTGCGAAATAACGGCAGCCGTCCACAAAGCTGAGGTCAAGAGCGCTGCCGTCCAGCAGGCCCATGTTCATGATAGCCACAAAGAAAACCACCAGTCCGTACAGGCCCTGGGTACCGGGGATGACCTGAAGGATCATGACTTTACCGAACTTGCTGGGGTCCTCGGAAACCAGACCTGCACCGGCTTCACCGGCAATACCGGTACCGACACCGGAGCCTGCGCCGGCAAGGCATGCTGCCAGACCTGCGCCCAGAAGGCCTATTGCCAGGCCAGAGTGTGCAAACAAAAATTCCATTTTTATTTTCCTCCTGTTTTTTATTCTGCTACATTGTAGTATTGGGTCTTTACTTCAAGGGGATCAAAGGGCCGCCCGCCGTCCTCATAGAACTTGCCGAAGTACTCCAGGCACTGGAGACGCAGGTCGTGCACATAGCAGCCCAATAGGTTCAGTGCGAAGTTCAGGCTATGGCCTATTATGAATATTATCGCAAAGAAAACTATATTGTTGGCAATAGCTCCTATGGTGTTGAACACCGTGGCAATAACGCTGCCCGCCAGCATCAGAGCCATGATACGGGAGTAGGACAGGATATCGCCGAACCAGCCGGTGGCGGTGTTGTAGAAGGTGGTGAAGATGCTCAGCAGCTTGCCGAAGCCCTTGGCGCTACGGCTGCCGCCGTAGAACACCATCAGCAGGCCAATAACGAGTACCACCGGCACACCGGAAATGTTGCCTATCTTCAGGGCAAAGAGGATTATGCCTATGAGCGTCACCCACAGGGCGCCCTCTTCCCATATTGCATCGGCCAGTTGTCCGCGCCTCGTCTTCTTCACAAAGTTTATTACCATACCGGTGTTCAGGTGGATAAGGCCCAAAACCATGGCTCCTATGAGTACCACCATGCTGTCGGTCATGGGGTTAAAGAGGGAAGGCAGCACGCCCCAGCCCTCGCCAAGGTTCAGTATTATACCTATCTGCTCCAGAGCATTTCCGAAGAAGCCGCCTGTTAGGGCGCCCATGATAAATGTGGAGATGCCGCCGTAGAGCAGCAGCTGGCAGAAAGACAGCGTACCCTTTCTGGGCTTTATCTTCTTCATTGCCACCAGGGCTGCAATTATCATTATCAGCCCATAGCCCATATCCGCCATCATCAGCCCGTAGAACAGAATGAAGAAGGGGGCCATCAGGGGGTTGGGGTCCAGACTGCCGTAGGCGGGCAGGCTGTACATGTCGGTGACCATGTTCAGAGCGTTGGTTATCTTGTTGTTCTTCAGCTTTACCGGAACTTCCGGATATTCGCTCTCCTCCGGCTCAACCGTCTCCCAGGCGCAGCCGAATTCATCGAATACTTTTATGAGCTCCTCTTCTCTCTCCGCGGGGATCCAGCCCTCCATCACCACGGTGGACTTGGTGCCGTAGAGCTTTTCGTCAGCCTCCGCCAGGGCTATTTTTGTGCTGACCCGGTCGGCAGCCAGTTTCAGCTCGTCCCGGCGCACAGCCTCTGCCCTGATGTTCTCCACGCAGTTTTGCTTTTCGGCGGCCAGCTCCTTGAGCTGCTCATAGGCCAGACGGGTGCACTCCTTGGCGGTGCCGTTCATACCGCCCAAGCTGCTGGCGCTGAAGGCAAAGCCCCTCAGGCATTCCTGCATGGCTGGTATCTTTTCCCGCATAGCTACAAGCAGGACATATCTGTCCCTCTTGTCTTCGTTTATCTGGAAAAGCTCGCTCTCCTCGTCCACTGCGGCAATGGCAGCCTGAACAGTTTCAAGGGCAATTTTCCCTGGTATGGTGCCCATCAGCACACCGCAGCGCTCCGTCCCTTCGGTATTGAGAGGCAAGTCCAGACCCAGCCAGGGCTGAAGGCTCTCCATGATGCTGCGCTGGCGGCTTTCTTCGGCGCTGATGCGTTTGATACGGGAATCGTAGCCCTCTATGGTCTCGGCGACGCGCAGGGCCCCGGTGAGCCCGGTATTGTCCAAAAAGACCACATCCTCCAGCTCGGGTTTGGCAGAGAGCATTTTCTCCTTTTTGGGTGCGTATGTATTCAGCAGGACTATGGCATGGTTTAGGCTTGTGTACTGGGCTTTGAGAGTTGCCACGTCGCTGCTCTCCCGGCTGACGATGTTCTCTATTTCGGAGCCTTGGATCTTTCCCTCCAGCTCCGAAAATTCCACGCAGCCGTGACGGATCAGCTCTCGCAGCAGCTCGTCCTTCTTGGAACGGACAGCCATGAGCCGGAGCTTTTTCATTTTTACAATGGCCATCAGCTATTCACTATCCTTTCCACTACGAGACTTGCTGCCTTTTCCAGCCGCCCTTGGGCTCTGGAACGCAGGACAGCTTTCTGGTTTTCCAGCTCCCCTGCCAGCGTTTTGGCACTGCCCTTGGCCTTTTCCTTTGCCTGTCTGTTAAGCTCGGCCAGTTCCTCCTCAGCCTTGGAGCCTGCTGCCTCCACCGCAGCCTTGCCTGCGGTTTCCGCATCGGCAAGCATCTGCTTGGCCCGGCTTTCCGCTGCCGTTACCGCGGCCTTGGCCTCTTGCTCCGCCTGGGCAATGATTGTTATCGCTTCAAATGACATTGGCACACCCCCTCTTTGATTTAGATTGAGTATTACTGGTTCATGCTCGGTTTTGCTGTCAACCTTTGTTAACGGTAAATTAATGATACCTCAGGTGCCGGTTTGTTTCAAGGCAAATCTTCCCTTTTCCTTGACAAAATTATTACATCCTCCATGGTCCAGGTGAAAAACAGCCTATACCGTTTCGCCGAACATACCCCGGCCGGAGCCGGCTGAGCCGCCCCTGCCGGGTACATCCCATACTTGTTCATTATAGCGTTTTGTTAGTTAATTGTCAAACCTCAGCATCAAATACAAAATAGATTTTTTACCTGTCTGTTACCATATATTTCGTCATTATATACATGGAAAACGGGGGCAAAGGTTAGGACCTTTCTGCATTTTATCTCAGATCCCAATCTTTGCCCCACCGGCTTTTCCCATATACTGCTATATATCTATCCTGCACTGTTTGCCCGTCTGGGCATTCACATAGATTTTCAGGCTCTCCCCCTCGCCGTTCAGGCAGCTGAACTCATAGCAGGGCAATTCCCTGTCTCCGGCGCTGCGTATGGTCACCCGCCGCACCCCTTCGCTGCTCACGTTCTCCGGCAGTTGGGCCGCCGCTTCCTCCTCATCGGTGTCCCAGTTCAGCTCCGCCGCCTCATAGCTGTAGTTCTCTCCGTTATATGCGTAGATGCTGCCGTCATCCAGGGCTACGGAGACTTTCACCCCGCTGTTCAGGCGCAGTGCCCCATCCTGTACCTGGGCAAAATTGAAAGAGGCTATGGTGCCGCTGTCGCTGTAGCTTATCAGCGCCAACTCCTCCAGCTCCAGGGTGGAGAGGAACTCCTCCGCTTTTTGCCGGGCCTTTTCGGTGCTGAGCCTGCCGGAGCTCACCAGGCGGGACTGGCCTATGGACTCCAGGCCCCGGCTGCTGACGCAAATGAGCATGTCTCCGGCGCTGTAGCAGCGGCGGCCGTCGGTGCCGGAATAGCTGTATTCCTCTTTCAGCTCACGGACATCCACTCCCGCCACCCGGGCAGCCAGCTCCATGGCCTGTTCTTCACTAAGATCTCCCGCTTCCGTCTCCGCTTTCAGGCTGTATTTCCCGTCGTATTCAAAGGCACTGCCGTCAAAGCCACCCTCATACTCCAGCAGAGACGCACTTATCTTCTCTCCCTCCGGCAGCCCCACATTCTGCAGCTGTTCTTCCCGGCTGTCCAGCAGGGCAAGGCCGTTGTTCAGATCCATTTGCAGCTGCCTGAGCAGCGCGGCAAAGTCTCCGGCTTGCTGGGAAAGGGCAGACAGCTGCTCCTGTTCTTCCTGACTGAATCCATTTTCTGCCGCCTGGGAAGCAAGGCTGTAGGCATAGTCCCCGGCCAGGTTCAAAAAAGAAGCCAGGTTCTCCAACTCCACCGTTTCAAAAGGCAGGCTCAGCAGAGCCGCTTCCGCTGCGGAGGCGCTGGCATATACCTGTCCGCAGAGGCTGGAGCACATCCCCCCGTCGGTGGCATAAAGGCTCTTTTCCAGGGCCGCCCCCATACTGTCCACGGCCTTCACCGTAGTCTCAAAGGAGGCCCTGGAGCTGTAAGCCGCAGCCTGGCGGTATTCCCTCAGCCGGCTGTAGCCAATGGCACAGCACAGGCTCAGCACTACCAGAGCGGCAGCAATGTAAGTTCCAAAAATAAATTTGGCTTTTCCGGACATAAAAAACACCTCTTCTGGTCTATCATTTCCAAAAGAGGTGTTTTTATGAATGGGCGAAAGAATTATCCTGCCCGGGCGTTTATTTCAGTTTTTCAAGTCCTGTGTTCAGTCGGCTGAGAGTTTCCTCCCTGCCCAGAATGCGGCAGATCTCCACTGCTCCGCCGGGAGTCACTGCCTTGCCGGCAGCGGCTATGCGCACAGGCCACATGACCACGGAGTTTTTCACACCCAGCTTCTGGGCAAGGCCCAGCATGGCATTCATTATGCTCTCGTCGTCCCAGTTCTCCAGAGCACGGAAGCGGGGTATCATCAGCTCCAGAGCCTGCTTTGAGCTCTCCAGGCCGGACTTGGACTTCTTGTGTACAAAAAGCTCCTTGTCGTACTCCGGCAGGCTGTCGAAGAAGTCCAGCTTCTCCGGGATATCGGTGAGCACCTCGGTGCGCTGCTGAAGCAGGGCGGCTATGGCAGCGGCATCATAGGCCGTATTTTTCACCGCGCTGCGGATATAGGGTTCGGCAATCTTTGCAAAATCCTCGGGACTCATCGAGCGGATATACTCGCTGTTAAAATACTTCAGCTTTTCTATATCAAAGATGGCGGGGGACTTGGATATGCCGCCTATGTCAAAGCAGTCCACCAGCTCCTGCATGGTGAAGATTTCCTGCTCAGCCTGCTCCCCTCTGGGGCTCCAGCCCAGAAGGGTCACATAGTTTATCACCGCGTCGGTGAGGAAGCCCTGGGCAATGAGGTCCTCATAGGAGGGGTCACCATGGCGCTTGGACATCTTGTTGTGGGCATCCCGCATAACGGGAGAACAGTGGACATACTTGGGTATCTCCCAGCCGAAGCCCTCATACAGCAGATTGTACTTTGGGGCGGAGGAGAGGTATTCGCTCCCTCTCACCACATGGGTGATGCCCATAAGATGGTCGTCAATAACATTTGCAAAATTATAGGTGGGCAGTCCGTCCCGCTTAATGAGCACCTGATCGTCCAGGGTGGAGTTCTCCACAGTGATGTCCCCGAAGATCTCGTCGTGGAAGGTGGTGCTTCCCTCATGGGGGATGAGCTGGCGGATGACGTAAGGCTCTCCCGCTGCGGCTCTCCGGTCCGACTCCCCCCGGCTCATGCTGCGGCAGGGGTCGTCTCCCCGGTCAAAGTCCCCGCTGTCCTCCTCGCTCTCGGTCTTTTCGCAGAAGCAGCGGTATGCGTGGCCCCTCTCCATGAGCAGTTCAGCATATTCCTTATAATAGGGGCGGCGTTCCGTCTGGATATAGGGGGCCACAGGGCCGCCCACATCCGGGCCCTCGTCATGCTCCAGATGGCACTGGGCCATGGTCTTGTAGATGACCTCCACGGCTCCCTCCACCTGGCGGACCTGGTCGGTATCCTCTATGCGCAGAATGAATTTGCCCCCGGCGTGGCGGGCAATCAGATAGGTGTACAGAGCGGTGCGCAGGTTCCCCACGTGCATATACCCCGTGGGGGAGGGGGCAAAACGGGTGCGTACTTCACCCTGAGGTATCTTGTCCTCCATTTCTCTGAACCAGCTCATGTCTTTCATATTTCAATGCCTCCAGAAAAGCAATATATTTTCATCATATTTTTGCCGTCTCATATATTATTTTATATTTTACCTGTTGTCAAGCCGAACTTATTTTGGTAGAATATGAGGACATGTGAAAAAACGCAATTTAGTTTGCTCTTTATGGATAGAGGTATTATTATGGAAAACACTGCCGTTACAAAAAAAGTCATGCTCTCCGGCATCCAGCCCTCCGGGGACCTGCACCTGGGCAACTATCTGGGCGCGGTGAAGAACTGGGCCGCCCTGGCGGAAGAATTTGACTGCTACTATTTCATGGCGGATCTGCACAGCATCACCGTGCGCCAGAATCCGGCGGAGCTGCGCCGCCGCTCTCTGGCCCAGCTGGCCCAGTACATCGCCTGCGGCCTGGACCCGGAGAAAAACACACTATTTATACAGAGCCATGTCCACGAGCACGCAGAGCTGGGCTGGATACTCAACTGCTACACCATGTTCGGCGAGCTCAGCCGCATGACACAGTTCAAGGACAAGTGCGCCAAGAATGCCGACAATATAAATGGAGGCCTCTTCACCTATCCCTCCCTTATGGCGGCGGACATCCTGCTCTATCAGGCGGATTATGTGCCCGTGGGCGAGGATCAGAAGCAGCACTGTGAGCTTACAAGGGACATTGCCACCCGCTTCAACAATATTTACGGGGAGACTTTTAAGGTACCCGAGCCCTATATTCCCAAGGTGGGAGCCCGTATCATGAGCCTTATGAACCCCACGTCCAAGATGAGCAAGTCCGATCCCCACGGCTGCGTCTTTCTGCTGGACAGCCCCGAGGAGATCGCCCGGAAGTTCAAGCGGGCCGTCACCGATTCCGACACGGAAAACTGCGTGCGCTACGCTCCTGCCGAGAAGCCGGGTGTGGCAAACCTCATGAGCATTTACTCCTCAGTCACTGGCAAGAGCTTTGAGGAGATAGAAGTGGAATTTCAGGGCAAGGGCTACGGTGCCTTCAAGCCCGCCGTGGGTGAGGCTGTAATAGAGGCCCTGCGCCCCGTGCGGGAGGAAGCCCAGCGCATCATGGCCGACAAGGCCTATCTCCAGCAGGTCTACACTCAGGGCGCTCAGAAAGCCAGCTATGTTGCCCGCAAGACCCTGCGCAAGGTGTACAAGCGGGTGGGCTTTGTGGAAAAGCCCTTTTGAGCCGCGAGCTCTCTAATTCCAATTTAGTCCAACAGGACAGGAGAAGATCTGATGATTCCAGATATTGAAGATTGGCTCAAAATGCTGCTGGCCTTCATAGTGGCTCTTGCGATATCCTTCTTTATGACCCCGCCGGTAAAGGAATTTGCCGAAAAGGTGGGAGCAATGGATGTGCCTAAAGACGGCCGCAGAGTCCACGACCACCCCATTCCCCGTATGGGCGGCATTGCCATTTTCCTGGGCTTTGTGATAAGCCTGTTGCTCTTTGTAAACATGTCCACCCAGGTCATGGGCCTTCTGGTGGGTGCGGTGATCATCGCTATGATGGGTGCCGTGGATGACATAGTGAACCTTAATCCATGGGCCAAGCTGGCCGCCCAGCTGCTGGCCGCCATCGTGGCCATCCGTTCGGGCCTTGTGTTTGACGTTATATCCAACCCCAACGTCTTTGCCGAGGAAACCACCATCTACATCGGCCATTTGTCCGTGCCCCTTACCATAATCTGGATTGTGGGCTGCACCAATGCCATGAACCTTATAGACGGGCTGGACGGTCTGGCCGTAGGCGTGGCCGCTATCAGCTCCACCTCCATGCTCATAGTCTCTCTGCTGGTGGCAGAGCCGGTGGTCTCCGTCATTCTGGTAGCTCTCACCGGGGCCTGCCTGGGCTTCATGCCCTACAACATGAACCCCGCCAAAATTTTCATGGGGGACGTGGGCTCCCAGCTGCTGGGCTTCGTTCTGGCCACCGCCTCCATTATGGGCCTGTTCAAGTTCCATGCGGTGTTCACCTTTTTTGTGCCCATGCTGTCCCTGGCCCTGCCCCTCACCGACACAATCTTTGCCTTCTGCCGGCGCATCTCCCACGGCCAGAGCCCCTTCCATGCCGACAAGGGACATTTCCACCACCGGCTCTTGGCCATGGGGCTGAGCCAGCGCCAGGCCGTGGCGGTATTATACTCCATCTCTGCAGTCATGGGGCTTTTTGCCGTGATACTTGCCGCCGAAACGGCGCTGCTGCGCATCATATGTCTTGCGGCCATTGCTGCCATTACCTTCTCCATATGGCTCTTTGTTTTCCACCGCAACCCACGGCTCAAGGGAAAAAAGAGCGCTGCCCTTCAGTCCAAGGAAACTCCTGAGGAATAAAGCGTCTGCCTCCCCCAACATAATCAGGCGGGGGAGGCAGCTTTTATAAATGCTCTGTTAAAAACTCACAGCAAAAACATTGCACCCATGATTATCAGCAGCTCGCTGTCTCCGCTCTCCCGGTACATGAGGTAGAGGATGAGCAGCAGGATTATATCCTCTGTCTCCAGCTCGCCTATCCGTTCCGGCAGCATCTTTCCCAGGCCCTCCAGGCTGCCAAGGATACCCTTGGGTTCCTTTCCCCTAGCCGGGGCTTTCGTCCCCGGAGGTGTGCCCCGGTGGTAGGGCATGCCCTGTCCCCGGTTTTGTTCCCCGGGTTCCATGTAGCGGCTCACCTTGCCGCTGTTGCCCTGATAGCGATTAATCACCGCCATCTCCTCCCATCTCTCCCATGGCCAGCTGGGCTATTTTTGCAAGGCGTGCCAGCTTTATGGCCTTATCCATCTTGCTGCGGCGCTTTTCCGAGAGATAGGGTTTCATTGCCTCCAGCAGTGCCCGCTCCTGGGGCTTTTGCCCGGCGCCCCGGCTGAGCATGCGTCCCAGCCGCTGCAGTGATGCCGCGTCTATTCCCAGGCCGCCCGGCATGTCGTCCTCTTCCCTTCTCTCTGTCTCGGTCTGAGGGGCGCCGCCCATGAGGGATCTGGCCATTTGTGTTATTTTCTCCATCTGCTCGGGATCGCTGAGCAGAGAATTTATTTTGTCCTCCAGCTCACTCACGGCAGGCTCACCCCCTGTGTTTTCAGTCTTTCATCAGCTGCTGCACACTTTGGGCCAGCCGCTGCCCCTCCCTGGTGTTGAGCACCGAGCTGAGAAGGTCCTTTATTGCCTGGCTGTCGCCGCTTCTGGCAGCACGTTCCACCGCCCCCGGGTCCAGCATTTTCCCCAGCTTCTGCACATCGCTGCTGTCTGCCAGGGCTTTCAATTTCTCCGTCTTGCCCCGGCGTTCCAGCTCCCGACCCAATTCTTCAAAATTTTGCATTGAAACTCACTCCCGTTCGTTCTATTATATTCAATAGCCTTACCAATGATTACGAAAGGAACCATGCCATGAAAGCTGCCGTTTTTTCCGATACCCACACCAACATCGCCCTTTGCCTGGAGGCAGTGCGCCGCTGCAGGCCGGATGCCATCATCCATCTGGGAGATCATGAGCGGGATGCCCGGGCCATTGCCCAGCAGTTTCCTGATATCCCCATGTACAGTGTATGCGGCAACTGTGACCTTGCCCCTGTTTCCCCCGTCTCCGACACAGTGCAGCTGGGGCCGGTAAAGGCCTTCATCACCCACGGCCACCTGTACAACGTGGATTACGACAGAGTTGACTCCCTGGTCTATGCCGCCCAGGAGCAGGGATGCAAATTGGCTATGTTCGGCCATACCCACCGCACCCTCTATCAGGAGGTTGGGGGAGTCACCGTTCTCAACCCCGGTACCGCCGGGAAAGGCTATAAGCTCACCTGGGCCCTGGTGGAAATTTTTGATAACGGCGGCATAATCTGTTCCATACAGGATCTTTGAGCCAAACCATCCATCCCTGCTTACGGAGTAAAAATCATGAAGCTGAAAGCCATAATTGCAATAATCATCTGCAAACTGCTCCGCTCCTTCTCCCGCCTGGTGCACCGGGGCGGCACTGCCATGCCCGGGCGTATTGCCCTGAAGTTCTGCCCGGAACTTCTCTCCATAGTCTCCCAAGGGGTCAAGACCGTGGCCATTACCGGTACCAACGGCAAGACCACCAGCTCCCGTATGGTGGAGCAGGCCTTCCTGGAACAGGGCAAGAGCTACTTTGCCAATCGCTCCGGAGCAAATCTCATAAGCGGCATCACCACGGAGTTTGTGATGAACAGCACTCTCGGCGGCAGGTGCCGCAAGGAATACGCCGTCATCGAGTGCGACGAGGCGGCGGCCCGACGGGTCTTCCCCCAGCTAAGGCCCCAGGTGGTGGTAGTTACCAACCTGTTCCGTGACCAGCTGGACCGCTACGGAGAGGTCACCCACACTCTGGAGAATATCCGCGCCGCCCTGGAGCCCATCCCCCAGGCCAGGCTCTGCCTCAATGCGGACTGCTCCCTCACCTCCTCCCTGGCCCTGGATCTGCCCAATCCCGTGGTCTACTTCGGCATAGAAAGGGGCGCCGCCCCCTCCCGGGCAAAGCCGGAGATATCCGATGCCACCCACTGCATCCGCTGCAAGGCGGAATATGAATACGACTATATAAGCTACGGCCACCTGGGGGGCTTTCGCTGTCCCCGCTGCGGCTACAGCCGCCATAAGGCCGACTACGCCGTGACGGAGATACTCTCTCAGGGGGCCGACAGCAGCAGCCTCATCATGGATATCCGGGGCGAAAAGCACATGGTCACCGTGAACCTTCCTGCCATGTACAACATTTATAATGCCATAGGCGCGGTGGCCGCCGTCGCCGAGATGGGGCTGGGGGTCCAGGCCGCCATCTCGGCCCTGGGAGATTTCCAATGTGGCTTTGGACGCATGGAGCGATTCCAGTTGGGCAAGGGCGGTGCCAGGATGATGCTGGTGAAAAATCCGGCCGGCTGCAACCAGGTGATTGAATTTCTGGAAAACGTCCGGGAGAAATTTATGCTTGTTGTCTGCCTCAACGACCGCAGCGCCGACGGCACGGATATATCCTGGATATGGGATGCGGACTTTGAGGGGCTGACAAAGCTCTCCGGCTGCCTGGAAAAGATAGTGGTTTCCGGCGACCGGGCCTCCGACATGGCCCTGCGCATAAAGTATGCCGGCATTGCCCCCGAGTATATTGAGACAGAACATGACTACGAAAAACTGGTGGCATGGATAGAGCAGCAGGAAAAGCCGGTATTCATCATGCCCACCTACACCGCCATGCTGGAGCTGCGTGAAGTGGTGATAAGCCACTGCGGCGGCAGTGAATTCTGGGAATAAGGAGGGGCGGCCATGGAACTTAAAATTTGCCACATGTACCCGGATGTGCTTAACCTCTACGGCGACCGGGGCAACGTTATATGCATGACCAAGCGCCTCAGATGGAGGGGCATAGATGCCTCGGTGACAAAGCTGCCCATTGGGGACAGCCGCTCCCTGGCAGGCTTCGACCTGGTATTCATCGGCGGCGGCCAGGATTTTGAGCAGCAGGTGCTGCTCTCCGACCTGCACCGGGGCAAGGACAGGGAGATAAAGGCCGCCGTGGAGGATGGCGTCACCTTCCTCACCATCTGCGGCGGCTATCAGATGCTTGGCAGTTACTATGAGACTTTTGACGGCAAGCGCTGCGACTTTATCGGCGCCCTGGACCTGTACACCAAGGGTTCGGTAAAGCGTATGATAGGCAACTATAAATTTCAGTGCTCTCCCTCAGCCGGCGGAAGTGTGGTGGTGGGCTTTGAAAACCACAGCGGCAAGACCTGGCTGGGCAGCAGCCTGGAGCCTCTGGGTAAGGTGCTCTCCGGTTTTGGCAACAACGGAGAGGACGGCACCGAGGGTGCCCACTACAAAAACGTTTTCGGCACATACAGCCACGGCCCTCTGCTGCCCAAGAATCCGGAACTCTGCGATTTAATTTTAAAGACTGCTTTGGAACGGAAATATGGCTCCGCCGAGCTTCTGCCCCTGGACGACAGCTTTGAGCGTTTGGCCCACGACGAGATGAGCGCCAAGCTTTGAATCCTTTGGGAGGATACCTATGATAAGATTTTACAACGGAAAGACCCTCAGCTTTGCAGGAGGAATTAAAGTCAGCGACAATGAGGTCTGGGTAGACGGAAGCTCTATAGTCTACGTGGGCCCGGCAAAGGAGGATATGCCCACCTTTCAGCGGCAGATAGATCTGAAGGGCGACCTGCTGATGCCCGGCTTCAAGGACGCCCACACCCACACCGCCATGGTCTTTCTCCGCTCCTATGCCGACGACCTGCCCCTGCAGGACTGGCTTTACAACAAGGTCTTTCCCCATGAAGCCAAGCTGACCCCGGAAGCCGTATACCAGTTTACCCGCCTGGGTATCATGGAGTACCTCTCCTCCGGTATTACTGCCAGTTTTGACATGTACTACCACAACGAAGCTTACGCAAAAGCCAATGTGGACTGCGGCTTCCGCACCGTCATCTGCTCGGCAATGAATGATTTCGACGCCGACCCCACCAACATCGAGAGGGAATATCTGCGCTTCAACAGCTATAATGAACTGGTGAGCTATAAGCTGGGGATTCATGCAGAGTACACCACCGGCGTGGAGCGCATGGAATACATGGCCTCCCTGGCAGGGAAGTATCAAGCCCCCTGCTATATGCACTGCTGTGAAACAAAGGCCGAGGTGGAAGGCTGCCTGGAACGTTATGGTCTGACCCCGCCCCAGCTGCTGGACAGGATGGGCCTGTTCCGCTACGGCGGCGGTGGTTTCCACTGCGTGTGGATGAGCGGCGAGGATATAGAGCTCTTTGCCCGCAAAGGAATATATGCAGTCACAAACCCTGCCTCCAACGTGAAGCTGGCCAGCGGAATTGCCCCGGTGGACAAGCTCCTGGATGCAGGAGTACCCATGGCCATAGGCACCGACGGGGCCGCCAGCAACAATGCTCTGGACATGTTCCGGGAGATGTACCTGGCCAGCTGCATGCAGAAGCTCAGCCTTTGGGATGCCGCCGCCGGCAAAGCGGAGGACATACTCACCATGGCCTGCGTGGGCGGAGCCAGAGCCATGGGCCTTGATGACTGCGACGATATAGCCGTTGGTAAAAAGGCGGATCTCTGCGTCATCGACCTGCAGCGGCCCAACATGCAGCCGGTGCTGAATATCCCCAAGAACCTGGTCTACGCCGGTTCCAAGGAGAATGTGCGCCTGACTATGATAAACGGCCGCATACTCTATGAAAGCGGCAAATTCTTTATAGGAGAAAAGCCGGAGGAGATATACCGCCAGGTACAGCGCCTCTGTGACAGCATTTTATGAAACTTATAGACCTGCACGTCCACAGCACCGCCTCCGACGGCACCACCTCTCCCCGGGAATTGGCAGAGCTGGCTCTCCGTCAGGGGCTCTCCGCCGTGGCTGTCACCGACCACGATACGGTGCTGGGTTATCCGGAGCTGAAGGAAGCCGGGGAGGAGCTGGGGATAGAGACAGTTCCCGGCATTGAGATAAGCACAAAATTCCACCGGGCAGTCCATATCCTGGGCTATTACATAGACCCCCACTCCCCACACCTGGAGCCTGTGCTCAACTGGGTGGTGGAGGACAGGGACAAGCGTAACCGGGAAATGTGCCGCCTTATGGCCGCCGACGGGCTACCGGTAAATTATGAAGACATGAAACAGCGCTTCGGCGAGGTAATAGGCCGGCCCCACTTTGCCGACTTGCTGGTGGAGCTGGGCCTGGCAAAGAATGTCAAGGATGCCTTTGACCGCTATGTGGAAAAAGGGCAGCGCTACTATGTGGGCCGCACCATTTTGCCCATAGAGCAGGCCATCGATATAATCCGCCTCTCCGGAGGCGTGCCGGTGCTGGCCCATCCCTTCCAGTATCAGCTGGATGACGCCGGGCTCCGGGAGCTGATAGAGCACTGCATAGCCCAGGGGCTGCGGGGCATGGAGTGCCGCTACAGCGGCTACGGCCCGGAGCAGAGCGAATACCTGGAAAAGCTGGCGGAAGAATACGGACTGATAAAGACCGGCGGCAGCGATTACCACGGCAGCAACAAACCCAAAATAGTTTTGGGCAGGGGCATAGAGGAAAATCTCCACATCCCCTATGAGTGGCTGGAAAATCTGAAAGAAGAAGCCGAAAAATAAGCAAATATTATAACGCCCAGGGAATGGTATAAGCCAGTTCCTGGGCATTTTTTTAACTTTTCTTAAGTTTTTCAGCTTTATTGCAGCTTCATGCAGGTTGTGTTATATTAAAAGCAATCCTCAGTTTTAATAATTTGAATGGAAAGGTCTGATAGAATGAACAAAAAAATATGCGTACTCTTAAGTGTTTTGCTGCTGACAAGCCTGCTCTTAAGCGGCTGTGGAGCTAAAGAGCCGGAGGAAAGTATCATTGAACCCGCTGCAACAGAGGCCCCGACAGTTGAGCCCAGCAGTGAGCCCAGTCCGGAACCCGCCCCGGCTACGGAGACGCCGGCTGAGGATGACAGCACAGCAGAAGGTGAGAGAGTGCTGGACATCGGGCAGTTCTCCGGCAGCACTTACACCAACAACTATGCCGGCTTCGGCTGCACCTTGGACGGCAGCTGGGTCTTTGCCGACGCCCAGCAGCTGCAGAATATCACCGATGTCTCGTTGGATTTGATGGAAGAGGCCGATCTGGAGGACTATTTTGATACGGAAGGTCTGACCAGCATCACAGATATGTACGCAGAGAACAGCGAAATGATGTCCACCGTCAATGTGATGTACACCAAAATGGAGCTGGCAGAGAGGCTTTCCTACCTCACTATGGACGAGGAAGCCGTCATCGACACAGTCCTGTCCCAGTCTGACTATCTTGTATCCCTATACGAATCCATGGGAGCTACGGTGATAAGCATGGAAAAAGTGCAGGTAAACTTCCTGGGGGAGGAGCACTATGCTGTAAAAACCGTTACCGACTCACAGGGTATTACCACTTATACTCTGCAATTCTCCGATCCCTTTAAGGGCGCCTATTCCATTACCACCACAATAATCTCCTATGGCGAGGACAACACCCAGGCGGTGGCCGACCTGTTCTTCCCTGTGGAAGAATGAGGGATACGGCCGTCCGGACATAGTCAAATCCCAGGCGGATAAACCGCCTGGGATTTTCTGCGTCCCCATTCTCTGTCCTTAGAGACTCTATCGTTTTTTCTCTCAGTCCGTAAGCAGATTCAGCTTCCTGGCCCAGCGGCCGTGGTAGTAATAGATGAGCAGCAGCGCGCTGCACATCATCCAGCCCATGGGGTAGCCCAAGGCAATGACCCCGGCGGTGGCCCCCAGGCGGGAGACGATAAACAGGTATATCTGCCGGAACACCACGAAGGAGAAGAGCATGATGAACATGGTGTTTTTGGCGTCGCCAGCGCCCCGGAGGGCTCCGGAATAGACCTGGTTTATTACGAAGGCCACATAGAAGGGTGAGCACAGGCGTACAAACAGAGTGCCGAATTCTATGACCTCTTTGTCGTCGTTGAATAGGGCAGTGAGCTGAGGGGCAAATATCATCATTGGAACCAGAATAATAACCATGACTGTAAATCCCATTATCAGCCCGTATCTGGGACCGGCTTTGGCTCGCTTCAGTTCTCCGGCTCCCAGATTCTGGCCAACGAAGGTGGTCAGGGCCAGGGATAGGCTCTGCATGGGCAGCATGGCCAGAGCGTCCAGCTTGTTATAGGCTGTCCAGCCCGCCATGCAGGAGCTCTCAAAGTGGTTGATGTAACCCATGACAAAGATATTGGAAAAAGCGGTTATGCCCATCTGCAAAGAGGAGGGTATGCCTATATTGCAGATGCGCCGGAGCATACCCTTGTGCATCCTCAGCTGGGATACGACCAGACGGTAAGGCTCCTTGGAGCGCATCAGCAGCAGCATAACCAGTATTGCAGACACGAATTGGGAAATTATGGTGGCAATGGCGGCGCCGGCTATGCCCTGCTTCAAAACCGCCACGAAGAACAGGTCCAGAACCGTGTTCATAACGGCGGAGAATATGAGAAAGTACAGGGGCCTTGTGGAGTCCCCCACGGCCCTCAATATGCCGGAGCCGATATTATACAGCAGCAGCCCCGCTACGCCGCCGAAGTATATACGCAGATACAGCTCTGCTTCCCCAATAACATCCGCCGGAGTATCCATCAGTTCCAGCATGAGGGGCGTGGCCCAGACACCCACAATCGTAAGTACAACGCAGGTGACAAGGGTTATCATCACCGTGGTATGTACGGCTTCCCCCAGTTTCTCATTGTCCCTGGCTCCGTAATACTGGGAGATGACTACGGAAGCTCCGGTTGCAAGACCACTGAACAGGCCAATGAGGGTGTTTATAATGGGACCTGTGCAGCCCACCGCCGCCAGGGCCTGTTTGCTGACAAAGTTGCCCACTATCAGGGAGTCTACTGTATTATACAGCTGCTGGAAGAGATTCCCCAGCATCAACGGCACGGCAAAGGCAAAGAGCAGCCGGGATATACTGCCCTGGGTCATATCCGTGTCATGCCTGGCCTTATGCAGGATAGACAATGTAACCCCTCCTTACATACATAAAAAGTATATGCCCGTTTCGACAATTCTGTCAAGGCCGCATTAAAATCTTGTAAAGATTTTCCTTTTCCCCCGGTCTAAATTGTCCTTTACCTCAGCAGTCTGCGTAAAGTAAAATAAAATTGAAAAAATTTGAAAATGCTGTGACCCGAGAGAGCCTTTTCCTGAGTATATAGGTGAAAGGCCTTTAACAACTGAAGGATGGAGGGAAGCCCATGGAAGACAGAGAGATAGTGGAGCTGTACTGGCAGCGCTCGGAGTCCGCCATTGCGGAGACGGAGAGCAAGTACGGCGCCTACTGCCGGTACATAGCCCGGAACATCCTCCTTGACCGGGAGGACAGCGAGGAGTGCGTCAACGACGCCTACCTGGGCGTCTGGAACAGCATACCCACCAAGCGCCCCCAGGTTCTGAAAAGCTACATAGGCCGCATCACCCGGAACATTGCCCTGAACAGGTTCAGCCGTCTCTCCGCCGCCAAGCGGAACTTCGGCCAGGTGCCCTTGGCTCTGGAGGAGCTGGGGGACTGCGTCCCCGCACGGGACGGCTCCGACAGGCTGGTGGACGACCTGAGCCTGGCAGAGCTGCTGAACCATTTTCTCTCCACCCTGCCGGTGGGTCAGCGGAAGATCTTTGTACGCCGTTACTGGTATCTAAGCCCTGTGAAGGAGATAGCCGCCGACCTTGATATAAGCGAGAGCAATGTGAAGATGTCCCTGCTGCGCTCCAGGGACAAGCTGAGACTGCTTTTGGAAAAGGAGGGGATCTCCCTGTGAAACAGCAGCGTATTCTTGATATGCTGGAGCATATCGACGAAAGATATATTCTGGAGGCCGCCCCGGCCCTGAGGGCCCGCCGCTCCTCCGTGCCCCGTAAGGCCGGGCGCACCCTTCTCATTGCGGCGGTGATAGTGTCCCTCTTTGCCGCCCTCTGCGCCGTGGCCTACGCCGCCGGCTGGTTCGGCCTGGCCCAGCGCATAACAAAGCCGGCGGAGCCCACCAGCGTTTCTCTCATCATAGGCGAGGAGACGCCTGTGGAGGGATACATCAGCATGAACGGCATTGCCGGCAGCCCGGAGGCCCTGGCCCATGGGGAATGGGTGGCTTTCCGGAATGAGTATGTTTCCCAGCACAGCTTTTCCAACGACACCGACCTTAGTTGGCTGGGCGGGGACGAGCTGATGGAGAGCTACTACATGATATACGGGGCTTACGACCAAGCCATGCTGGACAAGCTCCTGGAGATCAGTGAAAAGTATAATGTGAAGCTCCACAGCCAGATGTATGCGCCGCCCACTGACGCCAAGTTCTACAAGGTCAGCGGCTGCGAGCCCTTTGTGCTCTCGGACAACAGCCTCAGTCCCATGTATCTCTATGAGGACGGCTCCTATAAGTTTGAGGGCTATGTCACCGTCGGGGAGCAGGAGCAGGTGCTCAGCTTCATCCGGGGCCGGAAGGGAGTGCTGGACCCCAGTCTGGCCACGGTGTATGACAGCGGTGATTATGAGGAATGGCAGTATATAAACGTCTCCGGGGACGAGCTGAACCTGGCCCGGAACACCGTGCCCAGCCAGGTCACCGGGGATTGCGGGCTGTTCATCTTCTGTGAGAAGGGGGACTATATCTTTACCGTATTTGCTTCCGCCGGGTCAAAGGAGCAGGCAGAGCTGCTGGCGGACCAGTTCGACTTTGATACCGCCGCCAAGGGCGGTGATGATCTGGATCTGGACAGCGTAATCAAGGTGGAGGCTGCCCAGGCCAAGCCCAAGGAGGGGCTGATGACCATGGCCGACTGGCTGGCCACCGACGAGTACAAGGCGTCCTCCGAGTTTTATACTTTAGTCTGCGAGTATGCGGGAACCCTGCCGGAGAACAGCAGCTATGTGAAGGGCACCATGTTATTCAGTTATAAAAACAGCTTTGCCGTGGCTGACGAGACTATCTTATCCATTAGGGATCAGGTCATGGAGCGGTACCCCGATTTGGTATATCCCCTAAACAACACCTCTGTTATTGGAAATGAAATCATCCCCGACGGTGATATGAGCTACGGCGGCGGCGTGGCGATCAGTGAAAGGGAGCGGAAGAGCTGTACGGACGAGGAGATGTATGAGCTTTTCGGCGCCGGGAAATTCTGCACTGAGGGCAGTATCTTCCGGGTGATAGCCTACGACAACGGCGCCGCCTTTTGCGATGTTTCGGCCTTCCGTGCCGGCTATGGGATACACTATATTCCCAAGGGCGCCTTCTATCCTCTTATCCAGCCGGTGGTGAACCCGGAGCTGGAGGGCTGGGCCTATGACAGCGCCTGCGGCGAGCAGGTGTACATTGTACCCAGCGGGCCCATCGATTACCCTGTCCTTTCCTACAGCAGCATTATATATGAGACGGACAGCGCCTATGTTATCGCCTATGCCCCCGGCGGTGCCGACGCAGGATATTTGCAGATGGTAGCCGACGATATAGATTTCACCATGTTTGAATAGAGTGAAAGTCTAGCTCTTTCCGTAAAACTCAAAACAAAAATCCGTGGGCGTGAACCCACGGATTTTTTTATGCTTTATTCTCTTTTACTCCTGGCAGTTGATGACTATCTTGCAGATGTTCTCGCCGTTGAGCATCATCTGGAGAGCCTTCTCAATGTCGCTGAGGGGCAGGCGGTCAGTGACCATGCGATCCAGGCCCAGCTCACGCCAGTGGTCGGCCACGAACTTGGTGCCCAGCTCGAACTCCTCCTGGGTGTACAGACGGTTGCCGATGAGGGTCTGCTCCTTGAAGCTGACCTTGCCGATGACGAACTTGTACTCGTCGCCGGAGAGGTTCAGGCTCATCATCTTGCCGCCACAGCGGCAAAGGTCGGGCATCATTAGAGTGGGGCCGGGAGCTCCGGAGGTGTCGAACACCACGTCGAAGCCACCGCCGCCGGTGACCTCACGCATCAGATCCATGGCGTCGGTCTGGGCGGGATTGATGGTCTCAATGCCCATGGATTCCACAAACTGACGGCGGGGCTCGTTTATCTCGGAGACTATGACCCGGCTGGCGCCCCAGGCCCGGGCAAAGATGGCGATGTACAGACCAACTGCGGCGCCGCCGGAGATGAACACTGTGTCGCCCTTCTGGATCTTGCTGGTCATCATCACGTGGTAACCCACGGCAAAGGGCTCAGAGAGGATGGCCACGTAGTCCGGCATATCGTCGGGTACAGCCACCAGCTTCTCAACGCCCACCTTGGTGTACTCTGCAAAGCCTCCGTCCACATGTATGCCCAGCAGCTTCAGGTTCTCGCACACATGGCCCAGGCCCCGCTTGCAGGCGGAGCAGTGGCCGCAGGAGATGATGGGGTTCATCAGAACTCTCTGACCCACCTTGAAGGGGCCGGCATAGCCCTCGGGCAGGGTCTCAATAGTGCCCAGTATCTCATGGCTGAGGACGGTGGGCACGGTGGCAGTCATGTGCTTGCCACGGTAGACAACGATATCGGAGCCGCAGACACCGGCCAGCTTCACCTTGATGAGGGCCTCGTCCTTGCCGGGCACGGGCATGGGGATGTCGCAAAGCTCCAGGTCCAGCCAATTTTTCAGAACTGCTGCTTTCATTTTATTTTCTCCTAAATCGGAATAAAATTTTAAATAAAATTTTTTCTGAGCCCGGCAGATTCCCGCCGGGCTCAATACTTTGATCTTCAGATTGCAAGGTGCGGGTTTCCTCCACCCCCGTTATCCCCAACTTCGAGCCCAGCGCAGCGGGTCGCAGTTGGAAGCGAGGAGCAGCAGAATGAGCGCGCGATGAGCTTTGCAATGAAATGAAAAAGCTCGTCGCAAGCGATATGACGCTTGCGACGAGCTGGCGGAGACGGTGGGATTCGAACCCACGTGCGGTTGCCCGCAAACTGATTTCGAGTCAGCCCCGTTATGACCACTTCGATACGTCTCCATTTGGATTCACATTTAAGT
>ERZ827478.986-NODE-986-length-23451-cov-21.543469_pt1 | contig 23451 bp, 23 predicted proteins | sample MGYA00519705_ERZ827478 | MGnify/ENA primary metagenome ERZ827478 (study PRJEB31778, sample SAMEA3449318) | human gut metagenome | biome: human gut; feature: human-associated habitat; material: faeces | place: United Kingdom | collected 2010/2012 ... | reverse complement strand
TTGCCTCCCTAAAAAATCTGAAATTTCTACTTGACTTTTATTAGCAGGTCTTTCCAATAGCTTTCTTCGGGCAGACCTGGGCGCAGACGCCGCAGCCGGCGCAGGCCACGCGGTCTATGTCCGCCTTCTTCGCGCCGCCGTCGAAGCTGATGGCCGGGCAGCCGAGGCGCAGGCAGCTCTTGCAGCCGATGCAGTCGTCGTGGTTGACGGCGTACTTGGCCTTCTCCGTACCGAACTCGGCGATGTCCTCGGGGCTGCGCTTCTTGAGGGCGCAGGGGTAGCGGGTTATGACCAGCGAGGGGCCTTCAAAGGCTATGGCCTCCTTGAGGGCCTTGCGCGTGGCCTCGAGGTCCATGGGGTTGACCTTGTGGATGTCGGTCATGCCGAAGGCACGGGCGACGCCCTCGATGTCCGCGGGGTAGGCGTGCTCGCCGGTTATGGTATAGCCGGAGCCGGGGTTCTCCTGGTGTCCGGTCATGCCGGTGATGCGGTTGTCGACGACGATGAGCGTGACATTGGAGTGGTTATACACCGCGTCGAGCATGCTGTTCATGCCGGTGTGGAAAAAGGTCGAGTCGCCGACGACGCCGACGATCTTCTTCGTGTCGCCGAACTTCTCCATTATCTTCGCCGCGCCGTGGGCCATCGAGAAGCCGGAGCCCATGCAGAGGGCGAAGTCCTTGGCGTTCAGCGGCGGGTTGCCGGAGAGCGCGTAGCAGCCGATGTCGCCTATGGCGATGACGTCCTTTATCTTGCCCAGCTCGTAGAAGAGGCCGACGTGCGGGCAGCCGGCGCAGAGCATCGGCGGGCGGCCGGGGACGACGGACTTGTCGTACTCGAGGGTGGGCGTGACCTCGCCGGTCAGGGACTTGCGGACGATGTCGGGGTTGAGCTCGCCCTCGATGGGGATCAGCGCCTTGCCGATGCACTCGATGCCGGCCGCGCGCATCAGGTCCTCCATGTAGGGCTCCAGCTCCTCGACGACGTAGAGCTTCTTCACCTTGGCGGCGAACTTTTTGATGCTCTCGAGCGGCATCGGGCTGGTCATGCCGCACTTGAAGTAGGAGGCGTTATCCCCGAACACCTCGCGCGCGTACTGGTACGCCGCGCCGGCGGAGACTATGCCGACCTCGTCGGTGTGCCACTCCTCGCGGTTGAGGGGACAGACCTCCGTGTATTCCTTGAGCTTCTGCCAGCGCTTTTCAACGGCGGTGTGCATGCCCTTGGCCATGGCGGGGACGGGGTCGAACTTCGCGCGGTTCTTGACGTATTCTTTCTTGCGCTGCTCCTGCACCTCGCCGAACTCGACGAGGCTCTTGCTGTGGCAGACGCGGGTGGTCATGCGCAGCATGACGGGGGAGTCGAAGCGCTCGCTGAGCTCGTAGCCCATGACGGCCATGTCCTTGGCCTCCTGGGAGTCGGAGGGCTCGAGCATAATTATCTTGCCCATGCGCGCGTAGAAGCGGTTGTCCTGCTCGTTCTGCGAGGAGTGCAGTCCGGGGTCATCCGCCGAGACGAAGCACATGCCGCCGTTGACGCCGGTGTAGGCAAAGGTCAGCAGCGGGTCGGCCGCGACATTCAGGCCGACATGCTTCATCGCCGCGAAGGAGCGGCCGCCTACGATGGAGGCTCCGACCGCCGCCTCGAAGGCGACCTTCTCGTTGGGCGCCCACTCGCAGGCTATGGAGTCTTTGTACTTCTCGGCAACATTCTCCAGTATCTCCGTGCTCGGGGTGCCGGGATACGCGGAGGCAAAGGCCACGCCGGCCTCGTAAAGGCCGCGGGCGACGGCCTCGTTGCCGGTCATCAGATTTTTGGCCATGTTCTCACCCTTTCAAGTCATAAGTTCAGCCGCCGGGAAGCGGCAGCCTGTTCGCTAAGTAATCCGGTCAAATTCATAATATATTTAAAATTTATAAAAGTCAATAGCGATTATATGCTTGAGATATAAAATTATAACAAATATTTACGACAGAAACGACAAATCCCCTCTTGCAAAGCCGTGCAGCATGCTTTATACTTTAATAAAAAGCCCCACGCGGGCGAGATGAAACGGAAAGGAGCGGTCGGCCTGTGGAAGAGGACATGAAGATCAAAAAGGTCTCCGCCTCGGAGCAGGTCTGCGAGGCGATACAGGACCAGATAAGCGCCGGAGTCTGGAAGGTCGGGGACAAGCTCCCGTCGGAGAGCGACCTCGCCGCCAAATTCGGCGTGAACCGCCTGACTGTGCGCATGGCGCTGCAAAAGCTCAACGCCCTCGGCATAGTCGAGACCCGCACGGGCAGCGGCACCTTTGTCATAGAGTTCGACTTCGAGAGCTACCTCAAGACCGCCTCGCGCTTTTATGAGCAGAGCGGCATGATGCAGAACGTGCAGGAGTTCCGCATACACATTGAGATCGAGTGCGCCCGCCTAGCCATAGAGCGCGCCACGCCGGAGGACCTCGAAGAGCTCGAGCGCCTCGCCCTCAGACACCGGGAGGCCTGGGCGGAGACGGAGGGGCTCACGCACGAGGAGTGGTGCAAGCGCGTCGCCGCCGCGGACCTCGCCTTTCACGAGCACGTCTGCCGCATCTCGCACAACCCGCTCTATGCCTACGCCTTTGCCGTCGCGCGCGAGCCGATACACCAGTACATGCTCTTCTGCCTCTCCAAGTGGATGCCGGAGCTGGTGCGGAATTTCAGGCTCGACCGACACCGCGACATACACTACTGCATCTATGAGTCCATCAAAAACCGCGACTTCACCGCCTGCCAGAGCGACTACGCCGCGATGATAGAGTCCTACACAAGAGTGAACTGGTCCATGCCCGAAGTGGGTTGAGGACGAGAGATATGGGAGGGAAAGCGGCCCGTCAGGGCCGCTTTTCTATTGACAAACCCGTCCTACACATGTAGTATAGTCTCATACTACACTTGTAGGAGGGAAACGCATGAAGCTGACGGAGGCCGAGTGGTCGGTGATGGAGGCGCTGTGGGCGGGGGAGAGCTTCTCGCTCGGCGAGCTCACGCGCGCGCTCTATTCTGAGCACGGCTGGAGCAAGAACACGGTGCACACCTACCTGACGCGCATGGAGGCCAAGGGCCTTGTTAAGATAGACCGCAGCTCCACGGCGCCGTATTCGGCGGCAGCGGCGCGGGAGGACTGCGCCCGGCAGGAGCGGGACGAGCTGCTCAACAAGGTCTACGGCGGCGCGGCGGGGGACCTCATCGCCGCATTCTTGAAGGAGACGCACATCTCCGCCGACGAGGCGGCGCGGCTCCGGCGGATGCTCGACGAGATGGAGGTGTAGCCGTGGGGAACATCTGGGAGTTCCTGCTGCAGACGCTCACCGTCTCGCTGACAGCGGCGGTGCTGCTCATCGTGAAATACCTGCTCGCGGACAAGCTCTCGCCCCGCTGGCAGTACGGCATCTGGGGCCTGCTGGCCCTGCGCGCGCTCATCCCCGCGGGGATGACGAGGCAGGTGCTGCTGCCTCTGCCCGCCTGGGTGGACATGTGCAAGACGGCGGCGGAGCGCGGCCTCGCCTCGGCCTATGCCGGGCCCTGGGACGCCATGGACGCCAAAAGCGTCCTGCCCTGGCCCTCCGGCGCGCCGGAGAGCGTCACGGACTGGCTGTTTGTAGCCTACGCCCTCGGCGCGGCGGCGTATCTGCTCTGGAAGCTCGCGGCCTATATCCGGCTGAGGCTGGCGCTGCGACGGGGCGCGCCCGCCTCGGCGGAGCTGTCGGCGCAGATAGCCGGCGTGTGCGAAAAGTACGGTCTGCGGGCGAGCCGCGCCGTGGAGGTCGAGGGCCTGCCCACGGCCTTTGTCTGCGGCGTCTTCCGGCCCGTGCTCGCCGTGCCCAAGGGCGGCGTGGACGACAAGGTGCTGCTCCACGAGCTGCTGCACCTCAAGTATTTTGACGCGGCGCAGGGCATCTTCTGGTGCCTCATCCGCGCGCTGCACTGGTGCAACCCCTTCATGCACTACGTCCTCGACCGCGTGGGCAACGACCTCGAGTCCCTATGCGACCAGCGAGTGCTGGAGCGGCTCGAGGGCGAGGAGCGGCGCGAATACGGAGGCATATTGCTCGGCATGGCGAACGAGAAATACGCCCGCGCGCCGGGGACGAGCTCCATCTCCAACGGCGGCAGGAACATCTCCCGCCGCATCGCGGCCATCGTGCGCTTCAAGCTCTATCCGCGCGGCATGGCCCTGGCCTCGGTCTGCATAGCCATAGTGCTCGCGACGCCGCTGCTGCTCGGCACGGCGAGCGCGGACATTGGGCACATGCACCCTGGCCCTCAGAGGGAGCTCGACCGCAGCTTCGCCGTCGCGCGCACCACGCGCTGCCGGACCCCTGCTGCGGCGCTGGATACCTACGCTAAGGGGCTCCTCTACGATAACGGCGTATTTCTCACCGCCGCCTCGCCCTTTGAAAAGCACGAGGAGCTGTACGAGGGCATGCGCGCGAGCGGCGCCGATGGCTGGGTGGCCTATCACTACGAGGCCGTGCCAGAGCAGTACTCCATAGACACCGGCTCGGGCTATCTCATAAACAACCTCGTGAGCACAGAGGACGGCTGCGAGGCGGAGCTGGTGCTCACCGTCAGCTACGTTGCCGACCTGGAAAACGGCGGCTGGCTGAAGGACGCAGACGGCGACACGATCATCGGACTCTATGTCATCCCGGTGCGCGCCTACGAGGCCGAGGGCTGGGTCGTCGAGGAGACGGGCGAGCGGCAGTTTATCGCCGCCGACGCCATAGTGTATGACCCCGTCTCGCTCGCGCGTTGGGGTAACGATGTCCTGCCCTGGCGCGACACCGTGAGCGTGGAGCGCGAGACCGGCACGGTTACGCTCCGGCGGAACATCTATGCCATGGCCTCGGACTCGAGTATTGGCCTCGCGGGCGTGCCGCAGGGCTATTCCGACAGCGTTTACAGGCCCGACGCCGTGTTCCGCACCATGGCGGAGCTCTTTTGCGTGGAATATACCTGCAACGAGGCCAACTTCCCTCGGAGCGTGGCGAAGCTGGAGATGCTCCCGCTGGGCTCCGTGGACGAGGCCTATGCCATCGACGGCACGGAGTATGAGAGCAGCGGGTGGCGCAACGACAGCTGGGACGGGAAGGTCTATACCATGTCCGAGGAATTCCGCTACGACGCGCCGCTGCTGCCGGAGCCGGAGTTCAAAGCCGCCGCCGTGCGCATATCGCTCGACGGCGAGGTGGTGGACGAGTTCGTCATGGAAGGGGGCGCGGAGAATGGAGGAGCGTAAGGGCCTTTACAGCTCTCTGGGCAAGATAGCCTGGGGCTACGCACTCATATACCTGTACTTCAATATAAACACCATAGACCTTCTGCCCGACTGGGCGGGCTGGCTGCTCATATATTCCGCCCTGCCCGGCCTCGCCGGGGCGGGGGAGCCCTCTGCGCTGCTGCTGCGCCCGCTCTGCGGCCTGCTTGCGGCCTGGGAGGGCCTTTGCTGGGTACTGACGGCGGTGGGAGAGCCTACGGAGCTCTGGGGCCTGTGGCTCATAGCCGCGGTGCTGACGCTCTACGTCCACTTCCAGCTCTTCACGAACCTCGCCTCCGCCGCGGAGCGCTTCGGCTGCCCGCAGCGACGCGGTCTGCTGGTGCTCCGGACGATGAACGTCGTGTTCACAACGCTGCTATCCCTGCCCCTCCCGCTGGACGAGGGCGACACCTGGTTCATCTGGCCCTTCCTCGCCCTGACGCTGGTGGTAATCGTCTGGACGATTGCCGCCCTGACAGGCTTCCGCGGCAGCCTGAGGGACGGCATGGGCGAGGAGCCTGCGCAATAAAAAAGAGGCCCCCTCGGGGGCCTCTTTTTTTATTCTATTTCCACGCTCCAGTACAGGCTCAGACCGTTTGTGTAGAGCGAGGGGTAGAGCTCCTCGGAGAGGAGTATCTCCTCCGGCGTGGCTACGGCGAGGTAGAGCAGACCGTCGCGCGCGTCGTCCGGGTTCGAGTCGTACCTGCTGACGGAGGTATAGTAGCCGATATTGCGAAACATCACGCGGATGAGGGAGACGAGCCGTTCACCGTCGAAGTCGAAGTACTCCTCATAGCTCCACCAGTCGCCGGCGTAGCCCGCGGTCTCGCGCAGGTCGTAGGCCGGGCCCGCGACATAGACGCCGTCCGCGTCCGGCACGAGCGAGTGCACGAGGCCGTGCTGCTTTACCAGCACCCAGTCCTCGCCGGCAACGAAGCTCGCGCCGACGTTTTCCTCGGAGCGGGGCAGTTCCAGGTCCTGCAATATCTCCCCCGCGCCCGAGAGCTGCACTATGCGGAGCGCTGTATCCCCGCGCTCGAGCAGCAGCACGCCGCCGACTACCGGGGCCTCGACGATGTCATACACCTCAAAGCCCTCCAGCGCGAGGCGGAAGCTCTCCGGGATGGGTACGTACTCCTCACGCTCCTCGTCCGCCTCGGTCTCCAGGCTGTATATCCGGCCGCTCTGCCAGATATACTCGCCTTCCTCGCCGCGGGAGTAGAGCTCCACGGTGATGATGTAGCAGCTGCTGTAATTATAGGTGCGCAGCTCGTAGTTGGAGCCGCCGACGACGCTGCAGTCATACTCGCGGATATGGCCCTCCTCGTCCTTGGTGACCGAGGCTCTGACGAGTGTGTCCTCGGGCACGGGCAGCAGCGGACGGAGCTGCTCGCCTATCGCTTCGGAGCGCGCCTCGGTCTCCTGCCTGCCCCAGCGGTCGACGCTGATGGGCCAATATTCGCAGAGGTCCCGGAGATACATTGTCTCCGTCTTGGTCTGGCCCGCCGCCGTCTCGTCGGCTATGGCGGCGCAGGGCAGGGGCAGCTCGTCCTTGTCCAGGCCGTCCCCGCCGCTGCTGCTCCCGCCGCTGCTGAGGCCGTCGAATATGTCGAAATTATAGGTGCCGTAGTCCACGGGGACCTCGCCGCTGCTTCTGCCGCCCAGCCCGAAGCTGCTCTCAGAGACGCCGGAGGCCGCGTCGTAGCCGAGGACAAAATCCATGTAGCCGTCGTTTACCGTCCTGGTTGAGCGCCGGCCGGAGACTCGGACGCCCTCCACGCCCTCGCGCGAGCCGGAGAGCAGCGCGGACTCGAAATGCGCCTCGTCGCCCGTGTCCGCGACGACTATGTTGGCGGCGGCCATGAAGCCCGCGGCCAGCACCGCCAGAACTATGAGCAGTATGCCCGCCCTTTTCATGCGCGCCCTCCTCTCACTCGTCGCCCGAAAGCTCGCTTATAGCCTTGCGGATACGCTCGGCGCGGTAGCCGTAGTTGCGCTTTACAAAGTCGATGAGACCTTCGCCGGTCTCCTCGAGCTCGGACATCTGCACGTCGCCCACGAGCCGGCCCTTGTGGATGAGCAGCGCGCGGCCTATGAAGCCCTCGACCTCCTCGATGAGGTGGGTGGAGAGTATGACCGTCTCGTTCGGCTCCATGATGCCGAGCAGGACCTTGTAGAAGTCCTCGCGGTTGAACACGTCGTTGCCGGAGAAGGGTTCGTCCATGAGGATGTAGTCCGCGCCCTGGCTGAGCGCGAGCACGACCTCGAACTGGTTTTTCTGCCCCGTGGACAGCTTTGAGGGTGCGCCCTTGCGCGGCAGCTCGAAGAAGTCCATGAGCACGTCAAAGCGCTTGCGGTCGAAGCGCGGGAAGTGCTCGGCGTAGAAGTCCGCGTGCCCATCGGGCGAGAGGGCGGGGAAGAAGGAGTGCTCGCTCGTCGCGAAGGACAGGCGGTCGATATTTTTGCGGCTTATCGGCTCGCCGTCGAGAGTTATCGTGCCCTCGTACTTGAGCAGGCCGAGAATGCACTTTATGAGCGTGCTCTTGCCCGCGCCGTTTTCGCCGAAGAGGCCCACGATCTCGCCCTGGCCTATCGTGAGGCTGACGTCCCGGACGGCCTGACGCTTGCCGTAGTTTTTGCTGACGTTTTTGAGTTCGATCATGCTAGGATACCTCCTAAAACGAAGCTTAGAACGCTCTCCCGGGCTCCGGCGGGCAGCCAGGTGTCGGGAGTGATGTAGAGATAGGCCGCCCCCGCGAGCAGGAGCAGTATCTGCGAGACGACCAGGAGCACAAGGAAGCCCGACACCGGCAGCAGCGCACAGCGGAGCGGATACTCCCAGCGGTTCGGCAGCCGCCGCATGGTGTAATAGCTCTTCGAGGCGCGGAAATAGTTGATGTTGCGGATAAGCATCGCCAGCAGCCCTATGAACACCGGCAGAAAACACACGAGCGAGGGGCTGCGCGCCACTTCCGGGAACAACCCCATGGACTCGAATCTGCCGCCGTTCCTCATCGAGTTGTAGACAACTGTGAGCCGGCCGACATAGACGCAGGCGAAGAGGAAGACAAAAATCGCGGCGCAGCTGATCAGCCAGTTTCTCACGCGCTTTATCTCATGGGCCGAGTCGAAGCCCGGCGGCGCTGCCATGTCACGCAGACGCATCAGCTTTGCCTCCCTTCGACCCTTCCATGTCCTCGGCCTGCTCCGCCTCGCGTTCGGCGACGGCCGTGTCCCTGAACGAGCTCACCAGCCCGATGACGACAAGCAACGCCGTGAGCAGCACCAACATGGTGCGAAACCCCGAGCTCGCGGACCAGCCCAGCTGCATAAGCGCTGTCGTTATGAGCAGCGTGACGCCGAGGCCGGAGGTCTTGCCCCGCCTGAGCCAGAAGGCCATGGCCGTGGTGCCGACGCCGCCGCCCAGGCAGGTCGCGGCAAAGGCCAGCCACTCGAAGGGCTCTCCGAGCGGCAGCACGGCGTGCAGCGGCATCGTGGTGTAGGCCGCGAAAAACAGCGTCTGCCCGTCGTTGTCGTAGGGCCCGGAGCGCGAGAGGAAGAGCGCCGCAAAGGCGGCGCAGGCCGCCAGCACTATGGCCATGTAGAGCGCAAAGCAGAGCGCGTGCACGCCGGACTGGATGAGCGAGGCCCGGCGCTCCGTGATGCGCAGCCGCCGCCAGGTGTAGTCCGGGTTCACGCCCCGTTTGGGCGCGCCGGAGCGGGAGAGCAGGACGTAGAGCACGGCCAGCCCCGCGGGGAACACGTAGGAGGCGTATCTGCCCCCGGTCACGACGTAGTTCTCGGCCTCCGCGCTGAAGTAGCTGCCCGAGAGCAGGTCGGTGAGGTTCAGCGCCCCGCCCGGCAGCGCATAGAGCAGCGCGAATATCGCCGCCGCCGCGATGAGCGAGATGATGAGCGTCTTGTACACCGCGCCGCGCGCGGCGAGTTCGAATACTGATAAGTGCCTTTTCATTCCCCAGCCTCCTCATATGCGAGCTTCACAAGCTCCAGCGCCTCCTCAAGCGGCACGCCCATGCGCCGGAAGGCCGACGCCGCGGCCAGCGCGTCCGAGCGGATGAGCTCCGCGCGCACCCTCTCCCGCAGCTCGGGCGTGACGCACACGCAGCTCTTGGCCCCCGCGTGGGAGCTCAGCAGCCCCTCCTCCTCAAGCATCCGGCAGGCCTTCTGCACAGTGTTCGGGTTCACGCCCAGCGTGGCCGAGAGCACCCGGCGCGAGGGCAGCTCGTCCCCGTCCGCCACCGCGCCGGAGACTATGCCCTGCTTGAGGTACTTTATTATCTGCAGATAGATGGGCACCCCGTCCTCGGGGCGGAAGCCCTCGAAGGTTATCACGCGCTCACCTCCCGGAAAAGTGTGTTAGTCGAGTAATACAGTTTACTTGACTGTATTATAGTCATAATACAGTTTGCTGTCAACAGGTAAAAAAAAGCGCCCCGGTAGGGGCGCTCACGCGCACTTGAGAGTGATGGATACGAGCTCGGGCGTGTTGAGGAAGCGGGGGAGCGGCACGGAGTTGCCGAGGCCGCGGGAGATGTAGAGCTTGTAGGCCCCCGTCTCGAAGAGCCCGGCGTCGTACTCGGGGAAGAGGGCGAAGTTCGTGCCCGCCACGCCGCCGAGGAAGGGGAGGCGGACTATGCCGCCGTGGGTGTGGCCGCAGAGGATGAGGTCCACGTCGAGGTCCGCAAAGCGCTCCGCCCAGTAGGCGCGGTGCGCCAGCAGCAGCGTGAAGGCGCCGGGCGCCTCACTGCGCAGCCGCGAGATGAACTCGTCCGGCGTCTCCATGTCGGCCGGGCCGTTCGGGTCGTCCACGCCGCCGAGGACGAGGACGTCCCCGCCGCGCTCGAGGTAGACAAAGTCGTTCCTCAGGCAGTTCACCCCCGCCGCGCCCAGCGTCTCAAAGAGCTCCGGCGCCGCGCCGGAGGCCCAGTCGTGGTTGCCGCTGACGAAGTAGACCGGCGCGAGCTTCACGAGCTCCTTGACCAGCGCCTCGAGCGCCGGGAGCTCCTGCCCCGCCTTGCCCTCGTCCAGAAAGTCGCCGGTGAGGGCGATGATATCCGGCTCCTCCTGCGCCACGGCCTTTATGAGCCGGGCGTTGTCCCGCCCGAACTCGGAGCCGTGCAGGTCGCTGAGCTGGACTATTTTAAAGCCGTCAAAGCCCCGGGGGAGGTCATCAAACTCCAGCGAGAGCCGCGTGACGGCCAGGCCGTACTTCGAGAGCAGCAGCAGCGCGGCGACGAGGGCGGCGAGCACGAGCAGCACGGGGATGACGATGCGTCTGCGCTTTGTCATTGAGCCTCCTGGTCGCGGATGTAGATGGGCTTCACGTTGGGGTCCGAGGTCTCGCGGACCTGGACCTCAAAGCGCGGCAGGTTCTTGAGCATGGTCGAGAGCTTGCCGAAGCCGTAAGTGCGCGGGTCGAAGTCGGGCTGTTTCTTTATGATGAGGTTGCCGAGGTTCGAGAGGTCGATGTAGCCGTCGTCGTCCGCGAGGTCGGCGACGGAGTCGGCGATGAGGTTGATGATGTCGTCCGGGACGGGCGGCTTCTTCTCCTCAGCGGCGGATTTTTTGGCCGTGGTCTTGGCCGGGGCCTTGTCGGGCTTTTCCGCGGTCTTGGCCGTCTTGGAGGCGGTCTTTTTGGCGGCGGGCTTGGCGGCGGCCTTGGTCGTCTTCTTGTACTTATCGCGGATGACCTCCACGCGGATGAACTTGTCGCAGGCCTGGACAAAGGCCTTGGGCGTCTTTTCCTCGCCTATGCCGATGACGTACATCCCGCTCTCGCGCAGGCGTATGGCCAGGGGCGTGAAGTCGGAGTCCGAGGAGACGAGGACATAGCCGTCGGTCTTGCCGGTGTAGAGGATGTCCATCGCGTCTATTATCATCGCGGAGTCCGTTGCGTTTTTGCCGGTGGTGTATGCGAACTGCTGCTTGGGCGTCACGGCGTTTTCGAGCAGGGAGTTCTTCCAGCTCGTCAGGCCCTGGGAGGCCCAGTCGCCGTATATGCGCTTTATCATGGGCGTGCCGTATATGGCGATCTCCTCCATGATGCTCTTGAGGCAGTCGCGCGGCGCGTTGTCGCCGTCTATGAGCACGGCGAGGCGCATGTTTTCCATTGTCATTTGATCACGTCTTTCAAAGATTTGCGTGCCGGTGCGCTGATACAGGGGTATTTTACCACGCCGGGCCGGATTTCACAAGTCCGGGGCCCTCGGCGTGTAAAATCCGCATAAAATCCGGGGCAGAAGTGGTCGAAACTTGTCGCTTTGAATGAAATTCAATTTTGCCGGGCAAAATCCGTTGTGTTTTGCGGAAAAAGCCTATATCATAATGTTATCTTCTTACGGGAGGTGGCGCAGCCTTGGTTCGGCTTTCGTTTGGATGGGCCGGGGCGCAGTGTGCCCATTCGCAGCCCGGCCTGGGCTTTCGTCAAGGGAAGAAGAGCATAAACTCGTAAATAACAAGGCCATGACTGTATGCCGTGGCCTTGTTACATTTTTATTTAATCACTTTGGAGGCGAGGGCATGGATAGGAAAAAGGCTGCCGTCATAATGGGCAGCGACAGCGACTGGCCGGTGGTGGAAAAGGCCGTGCGCCAGCTTCAGGCTCTGGAAATAGAGACCGAGGTACACGTCATGTCGGCCCACCGCACGCCCGAGGCGGCGCGCAGCTTTGCACTCTCGGCGCGCGCGAACGGCTTCGGCGTCATCATCGCGGCCGCCGGCAAGGCGGCGCATCTCGCGGGCGCCCTCGCCGCGGCGAGCACCCTGCCGGTCATCGGCATCCCCGTCAAGAGCTCCACGCTCGACGGGCTGGACGCGCTGCTCTCCACCGTGCAGATGCCCTCCGGCATCCCGGTGGCCACCGTCGCCATAGACGGGGCACAGAACGCCGCCCTCCTCGCCGCCGAGATGCTTGCGATATACGACGACGCCCTGGCCGCGCGCCTCGACGCCATGCGCCGGGACATGGAGGCGGCCACGCTTGAAAAGGACCGCGCCCTGCGCGAAAAGCTTGAAAAGGAGAGGAACTGACATGGAAAAGCGCGAACAGCTCTATGAGGGCAAGGCCAAGAAGGTCTTTGCCACCGACGACCCCAGCCTCTGCATAGTCGACTACAAGGACGACGCCACCGCCTTCAACGGCGTGAAGCGCGGCACCATCATGGGCAAGGGCGTCATCAACAACCGCCTCACCAACAGCTTCATGCGCATGCTCGAGAAAAACGGCATCCCCACCCACTTCGTCGAGGAGCTCTCCGACCGCGAGACCCTGGTGAAGAAGGTGCAGATCGTGCCGCTCGAGGTCATCATCCGCAACATCTCCGCCGGCAGCTTTGCAAAGCGCTACGGCGTAGAGGAGGGCATCGTCTTCGATGCGCCGACCATAGAGTTCTCCTACAAGAACGACGACCTGGGCGACCCGCTCATAAACTCCTACCACGCCCTGGCCCTCAAGCTCGCCACGGCGGAGGAGATCGAGACCATCAAGCGCTACGCCTTCCGCATAAACGAGCTGCTCAAGGCGCTGCTGCTCGAGCACGGCATCGAGCTCGTGGACTTCAAGCTCGAGTTCGGCCGCCTGCCGGACGGCACCATCGTCCTTGCCGACGAGATAAGCCCCGACACCTGCCGCTTCTGGGACGTCGAGACCCACGAGAAGCTCGACAAGGACCGCTTCCGCCGCGACCTCGGCGGCGTCGAGGACGCGTATCAGGAAGTCATGCGCCGCCTCATCGGGGAATAATTTTCAAAACACGCTGGAGAGAACAATGGGAGCAGATATTTTCGGCAAGCTGCACGAGGAGTGCGGCGTATTCGGCATCTACATGCGCGACGACAGCGCCGACGTCGTCAATATAACGCACCACGCGCTCTACGCGCTGCAGCACCGCGGCCAGGAGAGCTGCGGCATCGCCGTCAACGACGACGGGGTCATCACCGGCCACATGGACACGGGGCTCTTGAGCGAGGTGTTCACCGAGGACATCCTCCGCAAGCTGCCCCGCGGCCGCATGGCCATCGGCCACTGCCGCTACGGCACCACCGGCGGCCAGAGCCGCGAAAACGCCCAGCCGCTGGTCATCCGGCACATCAAGGGCGGCATGGCCCTCGCCCACAACGGCAACCTCACCAACGCAGCGGAGCTGCGCGAGAGCTTCGAGCTCGACGGCGCCATCTTCCGCACCACCTCGGACTCCGAGGTCATCGCCTACGCCATAACGCGCGAGCGCCTCGGCACAAAGAGCATCGAGGAGGCCGTGTCCCGCGCGATGGACAAGGTCAAGGGCGCCTATTCCCTCGCCGTCATGAGCCCGCGCAAGCTCATCGCCGTGCGCGACCCCATCGGCTTCCGCCCGCTGTGCATAGGCGAGATCGAGGGCGGCTGGGTCATCGCCAGCGAGAGCTGCGCCCTCGACGCCATCGGCGCCAAGTTCCTGCGCGACGTGGAGCCGGGCGAGATAGTCACCATCTCCGACAAGGGCCTCGTCAGCGACCGCAGCCACTGCGGCCACGCGACGGCCGAGTGCGTCTTTGAGTTCATCTACTTCGCCCGTCCGGACTCCGTCATCGACGGCAGCTGCGTCCACACGGCGCGCCAGCGCGCTGGCGCCTTCCTCGCGCTTGAACACCCGGTGCAGGCCGACGTGGTCATCGGCGTGCCGGACTCCGGGCTAGACGCCGCCCTCGGCTACGCCAAGCAGAGCGGCATCCCCTACGGCGTGGGCTTTGTCAAGAGCAAGTACATCGGCCGCACCTTCATCCAGCCCGGCCAGGCCCGGCGCGAGGACGCGGTGAGGATAAAGCTCAACACCATCGCCTCCACCGTCCGCGGCAAGCGCGTCATCCTCGTGGACGACAGCATCGTGCGCGGCACGACCATCGCCCGCATAGTCGGCCTCCTGCGCGAGGCCGGGGCCACCGAGGTCCACGCGAGGCTCTCCGCGCCGCCCTTCCGCTATCCCTGCTACTTCGGCACGGACATAGACTCCTCCGACAACCTCATCGCCTACAACCACAGCCTCGAGGAGATACGCGAGATGATAGGCGTGGACACCCTCGGCTATCTGAACGTGGACTACCTCGACAAGCTGGCCGACAACAGCCATATCGGCTTCTGCAAGGGCTGCTTCACCGGCGAGTACCCCTGCGACCCGCCCTGCCGGGCTCAGAAATCCAAGTTCGAGCAGAAAATAAGCCGCAGGGAGGACGACGAATGAAAAGCGAGAGCGCAAGCTACAAAGCCGCGGGCGTGGACATCACCGCGGGCTACAGGGCCGTGGAGCTGATGAAAAAGCACGTCCAGCGCACCGTGACGCCCGGCGTCATAGGCGGGCTCGGCGGCTTCGGCGGGCTGTTCCGGCCCGACCTCGCGGGCATGAAGGCCCCCGTGCTCGTCTCGGGCACGGACGGCGTGGGCACCAAGCTCAAGATAGCCTTCCTCATGGACAAGCACGACACCGTGGGCATAGACTGCGTCGCCATGTGCGTCAACGACGTCGTCTGCTCCGGCGCCGCTCCGCTCTTCTTCCTCGACTACATCGCCTGCGGCAAGAACGTGCCGGAGCGCATAGCCGACATCGTCGCGGGCGTGGCCGAGGGCTGCGTCCAGGCCGGAGCCGCCCTCGTCGGCGGCGAGACCGCCGAGATGCCGGGCTTCTACCCCGAGGACGAATACGACCTCGCGGGCTTCACCGTCGGCCTCGTGGACGAGGAGCGCATACTCGACAGCTCCGCCATGCGCGAGGGCGACGCACTCATCGCCATGCCCTCCTCCGGCGTGCACTCGAACGGCTTTTCCCTCGTGCGCCGCATCTTCGACGTGGAGAGCGGCTCGCTCGAGCGCTATGAGCCGGAGCTCGGCCGCACGCTGGGCGAGGCGCTGCTCGAGCCCACTAGAATATATGTAAAGCCCGTTCTCTCCATGCTGCGCGCCGCGCGCGTCTCGGCCGTCAGCCACATCACCGGCGGCGGCTTCTATGAGAACATTCCCCGCGCCCTCGCCCCCGGCTTCACGGCGCGGATAGAGAAGGCGAAGACACAGACCCCGCCCCTCTTCGACCTCATCGCCCGCACCGGGAACATCCCGGAGCGCGACATGTTCAACACCTTCAACATGGGCGTCGGCATGCTGGCCGTCGTGGCCTCCGAGGACGCCGACGCGGCCGTCGCGGCGCTGCGCTCAAGCGGCGTCGAGGCCTATATCTGCGGCGAGGCCGTGCGCGGGGAAGGCGGCGTGGAGCTATGGTAAAGACGGCGGTGCTCGTCTCAGGCGGGGGCACCAACCTCCAGGCGCTCATAGACGCCTCGGCGCGCGGCGAGATGCCGGACGTGAAGCTCGCCCTCGTCGTCTCGAACAACTCCGGGGCCTACGCGCTCGAGCGCGCCAAAGCCGCCGGCATACGCGCGGAATACCTTGAAAAGTCCGGCTTTGAGGACCGGCTGGGCGCCCTGCTGGACGAGGAGGGCGTCGGCCTTGTCATACTCGCGGGTTTTTTGAGAATACTCAGCGAGGAGTTCACCCGGCGCTGGGCAGGGCGCATCATAAACATCCACCCGAGCCTCATCCCCTCCTTCTGCGGCCCCGGCTACTACGGGCTGCACGTCCACGAGGCGGCCCTTGCGCGCGGCGTGAAGGTCACGGGCGCGACGGTGCATTTTGTGAACGAGATCCCCGACGGGGGAGAGATAATAGCCCAGAAGGCCGTCGCGGTCGAGCCCGGCGACACGCCGGAAGTGCTGCAGCGGCGCGTCATGGAGCAGGCGGAGTGGAAGCTGCTGCCCGAGGCCGCCCAGCGCGTGGCCTCCTCACTTGAAAGGAGCGGAAAACAGTGACGGACCTCTTTGAATATCTCCTTGCGCGGCCCTATCCCGGCCGCGGCATAATGCTCGGCACCACGCCCTCCGGCAAGACCGCCGTGGCGTACTTCATCATGGGCCGGAGCGAGAATAGCCGCAACCGCGTCTTTGAAAAGACCGAGGACGGCATACGCACCCGCGCCCACGACGAGGCGAAGATGACGGACCCGAGCCTCATCATCTACCACCCCGTCCGCCGCACGGAGCGCGGCCTCATCGTCACGAACGGCGACCAGACGGACACCATCCGCGACGGCCACGGCTTTGTCGCCGCGCTGCGCACGCGCACCTTCGAGCCCGACGCGCCCAACTGGACGCCGCGCATCTCCGGCCTCCTCGGCGGCGACGGGAGCTACAAGCTCTCCATCCTCCGCGCGGCCGACCCCGAGGGGCAGCGCTGCATCCGCTGCTTCTACGAGTACGAGCCCGCCCCCGGCGAGGGCCGCTTCATCAGCACCTACGAGGGCTTTGGCTCGCCCCTGCCCAGCTTCTCCGGCGAGCCCGTGGCCGTTGAGGTCCCCGAGCTCGGCGCGACGGAGCTCGCCCGGCGCATCTGGGGCGCGCTCAACGAGGCGAACCGCGTCTCGCTCTACACCTGCGTGGACGGCGTCGAGGCCATCATAAACAAGTATGAGGAGGAAGCGTAAATGAAGGAAATCGAGCTCAAATACGGCTGCAACCCCAACCAGAAGCCCGCAAAGATCTTCATGTCCGACGGCGGCGACCTGCCCGTCGAGGTGCTGAACGGCCGCCCGGGCTACATCAACTTCATGGACGCGCTCAACTCCTGGCAGCTGGTCCGCTCCCTGCGCCGCGCCACCGGCAGGCCCGCCGCGGCGAGCTTCAAGCACGTCTCGCCCGCGGGCGCGGCGCTCGCCTCCCCGCTCACCGACGAGGACCGGCGCGCCTTCTTCGCCGAGGGCGACCTCTCGCCAATAGCCACCGCCTACGCCCGCGCCCGCGGCGCAGACCGCCTCTGCTCCTACGGCGACTGGGCGGCGCTCTCCGACGTCTGCGACGAGACGGCGGCCCGCCTGCTCCTGCCCGAGGTCTCCGACGGCATCATCGCCCCAGGCTACACGCCCGAGGCGCTGGAGGTCCTCCGTCAGAAGCGCAAGGGCGGTTACAACGTTGTGAAGATAGACCCCGACTACGAGCCCAAGCCCATAGAGCAGCGCGACATCTTCGGCATCCGCTTTGAGCAGGGCTACAATTCCCTGCCCATCACCCGCGAGTGCCTCGGCAACATCGTGACGGCGAACAAGGCCTTCACCGAGAGCGCCGTGGACGACCTGCTCCTCGCGCTCATCACGCTCAAGTACACGCAGTCGAACTCCGTCTGCTACGTCCAGGGCGGCCAGACCGTCGGCGTCGGCGCCGGCCAGCAGAGCCGCATCCACTGCACCCGCCTCGCCGGCGATAAGGCCGACCTCTGGCACCTGCGCCGTCACCCGAAGGTGCTCGGGCTCAGCTTCGACCCCTCGCTCAAGCGCGCCGAGCGCGACAACGAGATCGACCGCTTCATCCGCGAGGAGCTCTCCGCTGAGGAAAAGCGCGAGTGGCTTGCCAAGGTCACGGACGTGGCCCTCGGCTCCGACGCCTTCTTCCCCTTCGGCGACAACATCGAGCGCGCGGCCCAGAGCGGCGTAAAATACGTCGCGGAGCCCGGCGGCTCCATCCGCGACGACAACGTCATCGAGACCGCCGACAAATACGGCATGGTAATGTGCTTCACGGGGATTAGACTCTTCCATCATTGAGCAGAATATGGGGGAAACCCCCGGCGAGGGTTTCCCCCAAACCCCTTTCCTGCGCTTGATGAGCAATAAGAATTTCGCCCGCTTTTTTGTAAAAAAGCGGGGCAAAAAACTTTTAAACCTTTTAATTTGGAGGCTCGTATGAAGATAATGGTCATTGGCGGCGGCGGGCGCGAGCATGCGATAATCAGGGCGCTCAGGCGCAACCCGAAGGCGACGGAGATCTACGCCCTGCCCGGAAACGGCGGCATCGCCGCGGACGCGGTCTGCGTGCCCGTGGCCGCCACGGACATAGAGGGAGCCGTGGACTTCGCCAGGGAGATCCGCGCCGACTTCGCCGTAGTCACCCCGGACGATCCCATCTGCCTCGGCATGGCCGACGCCCTTGAGCACATCGGCGTCCCCACCTTCGGCCCCTCCAAGGCCGCCGCCCAGATCGAGGGCAGCAAGGTCTTTGCCAAGGGCCTCATGAAGAAATACGGCATCCCCACCGCCGCCTACGAGGTCTTTGACGACTTCGACGCCGCCATGGCCTACATCGAGTCCGCGCCCATCCCCGTCGTCGTCAAGGCCGACGGCCTCGCCCTCGGCAAGGGCGTCACGGTCGCCATGAGCCGCGAGGAGGCCCGCGAGGCCGTCCGCGCCGCCATGCAGGACCGCGTCTTCGGCGAGAGCGGCGCCCGCCTCGTCATCGAGGAGTACCTGGAGGGCCCCGAGGTCTCCGTCCTCAGCTTTACGGACGGCGTGACCCTCGTGCCCATGCTCGCCTCCATGGACCACAAGCGCGCCCTCGACGGCGACGAGGGCCCGAACACAGGCGGCATGGGCGCCATCTGCCCGAACCCCTACTACACGCCGGAAGTCGCCGCCGAGTGCATGGAGCGCATCTTCCTGCCCACCGTCCGCGCCATGAACGCCGAGGGCCGCACCTTCCGCGGCTGCCTCTATTTCGGCCTCATGCTGACAAAGGACGGACCCAAGGTCATAGAGTACAACTGCCGCTTCGGAGACCCGGAGACCCAGGCCGTGCTCCCGCTGCTGGAGACCGACCTCCTCGACATAATGGAGGCCACCGCCGCGGGCCGCCTCTCCGAGGTGAACGTGAAGTGGTCGTCTGACAGCTCCTGCTGCCTCATCCTCGCCTCCGGCGGCTATCCCAAGGCCTATAAGAAGGGCCTGCCCATCTCCGGCCTCGATGAAAAGGGCCAGCTCCCGGACGGGAGCGCCGAGGTGTTCCACGCCGGGACCAAGCTTGAGGACGGAAAATACTTCACCAACGGCGGCCGCGTCCTCGGCGTCACCGCCACCGCGCCCACGCTTGCCGAGGCCGTAAAGCGCGCTTACGCCGCGGCAGAGAACATCAGCTTCGAGGGCCTGCACAAGCGCATGGACATAGGCGCACGCGCGCTCAAAGCCTGAGCCAAACTAAAAAATATAACCGGAGGTCAAGATATGGCGGTCTATCGGGTATATGTCGAGAAAAAGTCACCTTTTGACGTTGAGGCCCAGGGCGTGCTCTCGGAGCTGCGCTCGCTGCTGGGCATCGAGGGCCTGACCGGGCTGAGGCTCCTCAACCGCTACGACGTGGAGGGCCTGGACGAGGCGCTCATGCGCCGCTGCCTGCCCGTGGTGTTCTCGGAGCCGCAGGTCGATATCGTCCACACGCAGCTGCCGGAGGCGGACGAGGTGTTCGCCGTCGAGTACCTGCCCGGGCAGTTCGACCAGCGTGCGGACTCCTGCGCCGAGTGCGTGCAGCTGCTCTCCCAGGCCGAGCGCCCCGCCGTCCGCACGGCGAAGGTCTATCTGCTCTCCGGCTCCGTCACGCCGGAGGAGCTTGCGAAGATAAAGCACTACCTCATCAACCCCGTCGAGAGCCGGGAGGCCTCGCTCGATACGCGCGCCACCCTCGCCGAGAACTACCCGGAGCCCGACGACGTCGCCGTGCTCGAGGGCTTTACCGCCCTGGACCGCGCGGGGCTCGAGGAGCTCATCGCCCGCATGGGCCTCGCCATGGACGCGGACGACGCGGAGTTCTGCCGCGAGTACTTCAAATCCGAGGGCCACGAGCCCACCGTCACGGAGCTGCGCGTCCTCGATACATACTGGTCCGACCACTGCCGCCACACCACCTTCGGCACCATCTTGGACGGCGCGGAGATAGCTGACGCGCGCGTCCGCGCGGCCTATGAGCACTGTCTCGCCATGCGCCGCGAGCTTGGCCGGGAGAACAAGCCCCTCACGCTCATGGAGCTCGCGACCCTCGGCGCAAGGTACCTCAAAAAGACGGGCAAGCTCAAGGGCCTGGACGAGTCCGAGGAGATAAACGCCTGCTCCGTGCGCATCACGGCGGACGTGGACGGGCACGACGAGCCCTGGCTGCTCATGTTCAAGAACGAGACGCACAATCACCCGACGGAGATAGAGCCCTTCGGCGGCGCGGCGACCTGCATCGGCGGCGCCATCCGCGACCCGCTCTCCGGCCGGGCCTATGTGTATCAGGCCATGCGCGTCACCGGCGCGGGCGACCCGCTGGTGCCGGTCTCCGAGACGCTGCCCGGCAAGCTGCCGCAGCGCAAGCTGGTCACCACCGCCGCGGCGGGCTACAGCTCCTACGGCAACCAGATCGGCCTCGCCACGGGTCTGGTGGACGAGCTCTACCACCCCGGCTACGTCGCAAAGCGCATGGAGATAGGCGCGGTCGTGGCCGCCGCGCCTGAGGCTAACGTCATACGAGAGGAACCCGTGCCGGGCGACCTCGTCATACTGCTCGGCGGGCGCACGGGCCGCGACGGCTGCGGCGGCGCCACCGGCTCAAGCAAGGCCCACGGCCTCCACAGCCTGGAGACCTGCGGCGCCGAGGTGCAGAAGGGCAACGCCCCCGTGGAGCGCAAGCTCCAGCGCCTCTTCAGAAACGGCGAGGCCACGCGCCTCATCCGCCGCTGCAACGACTTCGGCGCGGGCGGCGTCTCCGTCGCGATTGGCGAGCTGGCCGACGGCCTGGACATCGACCTCGACCGTGTCCCGCGCAAATACGAGGGCCTCGACGGCACGGAGCTTGCCATCTCCGAGAGCCAGGAGCGCATGGCAGTCGTCGTCTCCGCCGCCGACGCGGAGCGCTTCCTCGCCCTCGCGGCGGCGGAGAACCTCGAGGCCACGGTCGTGGCGTCCGTCACTGCCGAGCCGAGGCTCCTCATGCGCTGGCGCGGCAAGACTATCGCCGACCTCAGCCGCGAGTTCCTCGCCTCCAACGGCGCGGAGAAGCACGCGCGCGTGAGCGTGCCTGCCACCTCGGTGGAGGACCGCAGCCCCGCCGCGTCCGGGACGCTGGAGGAAAAGCTCTCGGCGCTGATGAGCGACCTCGCCACCTGCTCGAGGCGCGGCCTCGCAGGCAGGTTCGACAGCACGATAGGCGCGGGCACGGTGGTAATGCCCTACGGCGGCGCGCGGCAGCTGACGCCCATGCAAAGCATGATAGCCAAGCTCCCCGTCATGGGCGAGACCAGGACCTGCTCGGCCATGGCCTACGGCTTTGAGCCCCGCGTTTCGGAGCAGAGCCCCTACCTCGGCGCGTACCTCGCGGTGGTCGAGAGCGCGGCGCGGCTGGTGGCCTCGGGCATGGGGCACGAGCACATATACATGAGTTTTCAGGAGTATTTCGAGCGCCTGCGCACGGAGCCGGAGCGCTGGGGCAAGCCCTTTGCGGCACTGCTCGGCGCGCTGGAGGCGCAGATCGGCCTCGGCATGGCGGCGATAGGCGGCAAGGACAGCATGTCCGGCAGTTTTGAGGACATGGACGTGCCGCCCACGCTGGTGAGCTTCGCCGTGACGCCGGGGAACGTGGACGACGTGATAACGCCGGAGCTCAAGGCCGCCGGAGACCGTCTGGCGCTGCTCTACGCCGACCCCTTCGACGCCGAGGCGACGCTGCGGATGTTCGCGGAGGCCGAGAGCCTGATGCGCGCGGGCAAGGTGCGCGCGGCCTGGGCCGTGGGCAGCGGCGGCGTGGCGGAGGGCCTGTGCAAGATGGCCTTCGGCAACGGCCTGGGCGTGGAGATAGACCCGGGCTTTGACGCGGCCAAGCTCTTCGGCTGGCGCTTCGGCGGCATGATACTCGAGACCGTGCCGGGCTGCGAGGCGGGCGAGACGATTGGCCGCGTGGGCGCGGACTACGTCTTCCGCTGCGGCGGCGAGCACGCGGACCTCGGCGCCGTGCAGGCGGCCTGGGAGGGCAAGCTCGAGCCCGTGATGCCGAACCTGGACGCGCCCGGCCAGGGCCACGAGCGGGTGCGGAAGCTGAACTTCACCGCCGCAACACGTCCGTCTCCCGCGATAAAGACGGCGCGGCCGCACGCGCTTATCCCGGTGTTCCCCGGCACGAACTGCGAATACGACACGGCGCGAGCGCTCAAGAGGGCGGGCGCGGAACCGGAGATACTGGTGATACGCAACCTGAGCCCTGCGGACGTCGCCGAGAGCGTGGACCGCGTGGCGGAGGCGATAGCGCGCAGCCAGATGATAGTCCTGCCCGGCGGTTTTTCGGGCGGCGACGAGCCCGATGGCAGCGCAAAGCTGATGGCGGCGTTTTTCCGCAGCGCGAAGCTGACGGACGCGGTGCACGAGCTGCTGAACAACCGCGACGGCCTGATGCTGGACGTAGCGACGATTTTAACGAGCCTGCGGCTCCGCATGAACGAGATGTCCGCCCGCTCGGTCGGAAGCGGAAGGGCGCTTGTGAGTCTGGTCTTTCAGGTGCACAATCTCACGGAGCTGCAAAACGTCATGGCGCGGCTGCGCGGAATCTCGGGTGTGAGCGCGGTCCGGCGCGCGGAAGGATAAGGTGGTTTTATGAAGGCTGTTGTTACGCGGGTCAATTCCGCGTCTGTTTCGATTGACGGCGAGGTCCACGGCAAAATCGGGAGGGGCTTTTTGATTCTTCTCGGCGTTGCGCCGGAGGATACGCCGGAAAAATGCAAAAAGCTTGCTGAAAAGATTCTGGGGCTCCGCGTGTTCCGGGATGAAAACGACAAGATGAATCGCTCCATCCTCGATGCGGGCGGCGAAATTCTGGCGATTTCCCAGTTCACGCTGCATGGCGACGTCCGCCATGGCCGCCGTCCGAGCTTCATCCGCGCGGCAAGGCCGGAAGTGGCCGTGCCGATGTACGACGCATATTGTCAGGGGCTGCGCGAGGCGGGGATTCATGTGGAAACCGGCATTTTCCAGACGGATATGAAGGTTTCGCTCGTCAACGACGGCCCGGGGACACTGCTGATTGATTCAAGGAGGACGTTCTGATGGAGCTGGATATCAAAACCGTGACGGGCGGCCCGCTGGATGTGAACACCTACGTGGTGGGCGCGTCCGGCTCGAATCAGTGCGTGCTGATTGATCCCGGCGCGGAATATGCGGCGGTCAACGGCGCGGTCTGCGGCAGAGAGGTCAAGGCGGTGCTGCTCACGCACGCGCATTGGGACCACATCGGCGCGGTGGACGCGGTGGGCATCTGCGAAGCGGAGGGCCTCGCGCCCGCGCGCGTCGC